>OASX01000052.1_pt1 | contig 151052 bp, 178 predicted proteins | sample 1516531 | NCBI WGS metagenome assembly OASX01 (sample SAMEA2579911, study PRJEB22360) | human gut metagenome | biome: human gut; feature: human-associated habitat; material: faeces | place: Denmark | collected 2008/2010
TTGAATGTAAGAAATATCGGTAACCCATTTCTGATTTGGATGCTCGGCATTGAATGCCGCCGCATTGTGAAGCAGCGTGCGCTTTTCTGCGGTCAGGGCATGACCGTCCGCCACATGGTCCGCAATGATTTTCTGGATAGCTTCCGGCGCATGCGCCGGGTCGATCTCGCTGATTCTGGGTATTGTAACCCCTTCCTTTCCCGTTGGTGAATGGTTTGTCCATATAATATACCCACTTACATATTATTCAAATATGTTTTTCTTTGAGCATAAAATTGCTCTATGCCATCCTTCTGAAACATGTTTTTTCTCTGTTTTCTCTTGACGATGCCCCGCCAATGGAGTAGGATTGTGCTGCAAAAATGAATTGCAAAAGAGGAGTTCTAAATGCAAATCAGCCTTTTATTGATGCAGCAGATCGCACAGCTATTTCTGGTTCTGCTGATGGGATATGCCGTTGTAAAAACCGGCCTGTTGAAGGCATCGGACAGCAAGGTGCTGTCTGTGGTCTTTGTCTATCTGGTCATGCCCTGTGTCGTTCTGAACGCCTTTCAGATCAAGGATACGCCGGAGATCCGCACCGGGCTGCTTTATTCCATGGGCATCGCCGTTGGAATGCACGTTGTATTTCTGCTTCTGAATGCGCTGTTCCGCAGGCCTCTCAAGCTGGACGCCGTGGAGCAGGTCAATATCATTTACAGCAATGCCGCCGCGCTGGTCATTCCCATCGTGCAGGCCCTGCTGGGGGAGGAATATATTGTCTACTCCTGCGCCTTTGTCATTGTACAGCTGGTGCTGCTCTGGACCCATGCCAGCGCCTGCCTGCAGGGGTCTGCCCGGCTGGAATGGCGCAAGCTCCTTACCAATGTCAACCTGATCGCCATTGCAGCCGGTGCTCTGCTGTACCTGCTGCACATCTCGCTGCCCGCCCCGATCACCAGCACACTGAGCAGTGTCGGCAATATGATCGGCCCCATGGGAATGCTTCTGGCAGGCATGGCCATTGCGGATGTCCCCCTCAAAAAGGTTTTCTGCACCCCGCGCAACTATCTGCCGGTGTTCCTGCGTCTGCTGGGTGTTCCGCTGGTCATCGTCCTGCTGCTTTGGGCAGTTCAAGCCTCCCACTGGATCCCGGACGGCAAGTCCATCCTGATGACGGTCTACCTTTCTGCCATTACCCCCGCCTGTGCAACGGTCACCTCCATGGCACAGCTCTATGACCGGGATGCTTCTCATTCCAGCGCGATCTATGTCCTGAGCACGCTGCTTTCCATCCTGACCATGCCGCTGATGATCGGGTCGTTTGAGCTGTTGCTCTGAAATACGGAAAAAGGCCGCCCAGCTCCGCAGCAGGGCAGCCTTTACAACTACAAGGATGTGTTTCTATGAAACTCAAACAATTCATTCAGCAGGAAACGGTTCTCACCGCAGCCGCTGTGCTGGCCGTTGTCTCCGCCTTCTTTGTTCCGCCGGATGCGCAGTATCTCGGCTACATCGACCTGCGCACGCTGGCGATTTTGTTTTCCCTGATGACGGTCATGGCCGGGCTGCGGCGGCAGGGCTTTTTTGATGGACTGGGACGGGCATTGCTGTCCCGCACCCACAGCACCTTTCAGCTGACGCTGGTACTGGTCGGGCTGTGCTTTTTCGGAAGCATGTTCATCACCAACGATGTTTCCCTGCTGACCTTCGTTCCCTTTACGTTCGTGGTTCTGAGCCGTCTGGGAGCGGATGTCCGCCGCTCCCTTCTGGTCCCGGTGGTCTGTATGCAGACCATCGCGGCAAACCTTGGCAGTATGCTGACCCCCATCGGCAACCCGCAGAACCTCTATCTTTACGGAAAAAGCGGCATGAGCATCGGGGGATTTGTGCTTCTTATGCTGCCCTACACCCTGGTCTCTCTGCTCCTGCTGCTGGCTTGGGCAGCGCTGGTCTGCCGGAAAGCCTCTGCCGCCCTCTCCGTGGACGAGCTTGTTTCTTCTGCCTCTCAGGGGAATCAGAAAATTATCCTGCTGTATCTGGTTCTGTTTGCCGTCTGCCTGCTGTCCGTGATCCGGGTGCTGCCCTATGGCATTGCCTTTGCCGCTGTGCTCGTCTGTGCCCTTTTTGCAGACCCACGCACCTTGCGGGCAGTGGACTATTCCCTGCTTTTGACCTTTGTGGCTTTTTTCATCTTCATTGGCAATCTGGGGCGCATTCCCGCCTTTTCCGGCTGGCTGCAGGAGTTTCTGACCGGCCGGGAAGTTCTGGTGGCGGTTCTTGCTTCGCAGGTCACCAGTAATGTTCCCGCCGCCCTGCTGCTGTCCGGGTTCACGGCAGAGACACAAGCCCTCATCATCGGCACCAATCTGGGAGGTCTTGGCACTCTGATCGCATCCATGGCCAGTCTTATTTCCTACCAGCAGATCGCACGGGAGCTGCCACAGGGGAAGAAGCAGTATTTTGGGCTGTTCACCCTGTCCAACCTGATCTTCCTTGCGCTCCTGCTGGGCGTGTGGTTTTTGCTCCGCTGAGCGCGGCAGATGACTTATGGTTTTTCTCTACCCTTTCTTTTTGTACCCGCAGTCGCAGTAGGGTCCGCCGGAGGCAAGGGTGTACTGCCGCACAAAATTTGTCACGCCGCCCGCTTCGCTCATGGTGTAGTCCAGACGGCACAGGGCAGGGGTCAGATCGTACAGCCCCAGTTCCTTCATCAGCACGCAGATGCCGCATTTGGTGAATCGTCCCTCGTAGCCGCTGCCGTCAGGGTATTCGTAAAACTCCATGTTCCACGAGTAGGGGTTGCGGTCGGCGGCATTCAGAGCGGCGGTGACTTTCATGGCGGTGATATCCTTTGCGGTAAACTTGCTTTTTCCGCTTTTGCGGCAGAACCACTGCATGGGTGCTGTCATCATGGCTTTTGCATAGTAATCCGTCAGCCTGTCCACCTCTGGGCGCTGCGGCATGGAGAGAATGAACGCGCCGAGCATTGCGCAGTTGACGATGTTCATCTTGAAGCGGTCCGCTTTTTCAAACTCCGGCAGGTCTGCAATGATTGCTTTGTACTTCGGCTTTGCTTTTTTCGTGATGGCTTTTGCGGTGGCTGCATCATAGCCCAGCACAGCGGTCAGTTGCTTTTGAAAGGAGCCTGAAAACAGCACCCACATTCCAAAGGGCATTCCGGCGTATTTCATTGTCTGTCTCCAAATTCGATCTTCACGATCTGCATTTTCATCCCGTTGTCCCCGACCCTTGCAAGAAACCGGAAAAAGCTGCTGACAGATGGATCTTTCAAATCGTTGTACCCCAGCATATAGCCCCGGCTTGTCACTTGCAAACGGCTGTCCCACGCGCCGATTTCCTTGCAGGCGTCCGAAACGGCAAAATATGCTCCCACATCCTTGATTTTTGCCGTTCTGAGCCATGTTTTGGCGATCATCTTTACCGCCGTGCGGTTGGCGGCATCAAAGACCAGTACCCCGCCGGGGAAAGCGTCCGCCATCCCCTGCACCAGCGCCTTGACCTGCTCCGTCAGGAAGTAATAGAACACCCCGGAGGCAAAAAACACCGCCCCGCCGGTGGCATCGATACGGTCAAACCATGCGGGGTCTTTCAGGTCGCAGGGGATATTTTGTTCCCGTTCCCCGGCGGGCAGAAGCTGCTGCCGCAAGGCAATCACATCCGGGAAGTCCAGATTGTAGATCTTGCATCTGCCGTTGTCGCAGGCTCTGCCGGTGTTGTCCAGCCCACAGCCCAGATTGACCACTGCCGCACAGGGGTGGTTTTTCAGGTACGCCCGCACCTCAAAGGCAAGGTCATTCTGCCGCATGGCCACCTCCAGCGCACCAAAGCGCTGCATCAGGCTGCGGGAGCTTTTCTCTGCCTCTGAAAAATCGTAGTCGATCTGGCCGAGCAGACGCACCGCCGTCTCGTCCCGATAAAGATTTGGGTACAGCTCGGTACACAGCTTCCGGGAATACAGCGGGAGGATCAGCGTTTCCTGCACGGTGTTTTTCTCGATTTTGTATTTCATAAGCGCCTTCCTTAGTGCATAAAAAACATCCCTGTTCTCCTCATTCTGCTTTCCGGCAGACAAACCACGCTATGCTCTTCACCGTTCCAAGTGTTACGGCAGCATACATTTTCTCCAGCCGGTTTTTCAAGCTGAACGCCGTCTCATAGGGCGGCGTGAAGAACCCCGCCTTTTCATAAACGTGCTGGATAAACCAGTCCGTCCGCTTCTGCTCGCCCGCCACATAAAAGCAGCCGCAGAAGGTTCCGCCGGGTCTCAAGACCCGGAAAACCTCCCGGTATGCAGCTTCTTTATCCGGGAATGCATGAAAGCCGTTCAGCGACAACACAATATCAAACGCACCGTCCGCATACGGAAGTGCGCCCACATCCCCCTGCCGGAAGGTCACATTTTTCAGGTGCAGGCGGTCCGCCCTTTCCTGTGCCTGCCCCATCATATCTGCCGGGAAATCGAGGCAGGTAATGTCCGCCTCCGGCATAATCTTATAAACCGGCATGGTCAGTATGCCGGTCCCCACCGGCACCTCCAGCAGCCTGCCGGAGAAATGCTCCGGGATGCCGGACAGCGCCTTTTCCAGATAGTCATCACTTTCCACTTTGTTCATATCCCACACCAGGCGGCACACCGCTTTCCCGCTCAGGGTGGAACAGGTGATCATGCCGTCATAAAAATTGTTGCCGCCTGTCAGCCGATAGGCACGGCGAACCGCTTCTTTTCGCTCCATGTTTCGTCCTCCTTACGCTCTGCCTTTTCCAGACGTCCTCCGGGATAAGGGCGCAGAACAGTTAGATAGAGCTGACCTTTAACCCTGTAAAAAGCCGCTTCTCAGCGGTCCTTCTGCCAAAATAATACGCCCTGCCGTCTCCTCTGTCAAGGAGTTTAGGCATTTTCGGAGATTTTGAAAGAGATTTCGTTTTCGGGGACTCCAACCGTCACCCCAGTGCCACATCCAGCACCATCATCACGCTGAAGCCCACCGCAAAAAACACCGTGCCGACGTTGGAGTGCTGCCCTTGCGACATTTCCGGGAGCAGTTCCTCCACCACAACATACAGCATGGCTCCGGCAAAAAGGTCAAGGGCTTTGCGGTATAGAGGATGCAGATCGTTTCCTGCATCGAAAAATTCACCTCTGCAAACTTGCCGGTTTCTGCTTGACAATACTCCGCGAATCAAAAAGGGAGCTCTGTCACGGACGAATGTCCGGGCAGAGCTCCCTTTGCGTTTATTGTATAATGCCTTATTTGCCTTCCGGTTCCTTGCAGACATCCACCCAGCCCTCGGCTCCGGCGGCCGCCTCCAGCTCCTGCAAGGTCAGCTTGACGGCGGTGTGGCCGTTGCCCGCCGCCGGGTAGACAGTGTCGAACTTGCGCAGGCTCTCGTCCAGATAGACCGCCACGCCCTCGTTCACCCCAAAGGGGCACACACCGCCGGGTGCATGCCCCACATAGGCCTCCACCTCATCTTCCAACTTCCCAACTCTTATTCGGTAATGGCCCAGACCCGTGCAGGCAGACCGGTTGCACCTTCAATGCGGGGGTAAGAAACGACGACCACCGCACCGGCAGGCTGCACTTTATCCAGATTTGCAAGCACCTCCACCTGCAGCTTGTCGTTGTCCAGAACATAGCGCTCGCAGGCAAGGTCGCCCTTTTCCTCCGCCACCGCAGAGGAATCGGTATCCAGCGTTTCGTGGCCGTTGGCGGCGGCGTTGCGCACCTTGTAGATATACTCCAATGCTTCCAGCGACCAGCCGGGGGCATTTTCTTTGCCCTCCGCGTCGATGCCGGACAGCGCATCCATATCCGGCCACTTCTTATACCAGTCGCTTCGCAGAGCCACCAGCGCGCCATCCGGGATGGGACCGTACTTTGCCTCGTAGGCCTTGATGTCCTCCACCGTCACAGCGTAGCGGGGGTCTTTCTTGGCCTGCTGGGAAATATCGATGACCACCAGCGGGAAGATCAGGTCGTTCACATCATACTTTTCGGACAGCGCTTTGCCCTTGATGAAGTGGCCCGGGAAGTCGATATGGGTACCGAACTGTCCGGGGAATTTGAAGGTCTGGATCAGGCATTCCAGTTCCGGCTTGCCCCAGTCCCATACGGTCTTTGCCAGCTCCACGGAGCCTTCCGGGATGCCGGACCAGTAGGGGCTTTCGTTGTTCAGCGAGTGAGAAAGTTCCACCCAGCGATATTTTTTAGCGTCCTTCAGTGCGTTCCACAGTTTATAATCAGCCATTGTCGATTCTCCTTTTGTTGTGACGATGTATGTTCGGGCACTTCTCCCAGACAACGGCATCTTCCTGTTTTTTCAGTCTGTCTGCCGGGAATTTGTCTGGGAGCAGCGCATTCGCCCGAGCAGCCTGTGCCGGGCATCTGCTGTATATTTCATCTGCCTGCGCTCCCTTCCTTGTGTTGGGGATAGTATAAACCCATTTTCGCACCGTGTCAATAGGTTTATTCTATCAAAGACTTCCCCGGCAAACGACGGGTCAGCAAACCGTTCGCCCTTGCAATAACGTTTCGTCATCCCCTTTCCCTTTTATCGCAGCTCTTCCAGCAGGGCGGTGCAGCCCTCCGGCACATCCTGCCCTGTGGCTTCAAACTCCCCGGTGTACCACGGGTCTGCCACATCGCCGGGGCGACTGGTGTGCTCCATCAGCAATGAGACCTTAGGCTTGCGTCCAGCCCTTTTCCTCTCTGGCCTGTTTCAAAGCGAGCTCGAGCCCATGAAAGTCAAACCTTCTTTCATCTTGGTTCATTCTCATATCAGCCTATATCATTGTACATTTCGGGTTAGATTATGAGAATGTAATATGATTTGATATTACATGATATATTGTTTCATAAGATTGACAAAGAAGAATGTTTGTGCTATTCTATATAAAAATATATCTCCAAAGGGGAGCAAGATATGAACTTTCATTTAACAGATCAGCGTAAAAAGAAAATCAGCTCTGTACAATCCATTCCGATGAAACATTGTGCAGAGTATAGCGTATAAAAAGCGCATTTAGATTTCATCGGGAAGCCATAAAGGGGGTTTTATACCCATTTTGAGAAAATGGCTTTCCATGCAGTTATAATGTGTACGAGGCTATGGACAATGTTTTGTCCATAGTCTTTTGTTTTTGGCGCTGCTATGCCAAAGGCAGAAGGCGGATACACTTGTGTATCTCTGCTTTCTGCCTTTTTCTTTTGTATCAGAGAATATGCAGGAAAGGGTTAATAAAAATGAGCTTATTAGAAATTGACGGACTGACACACTCTTTTGGTGAGAATGTGCTATACAAAAATGCAGGCTTCACACTGAATAAAGGGGAACACATCGGGATTGTGGGACAAAACGGAACCGGCAAAAGTACCCTGATTAAAATTTGTACAGAGCAGATCATACCTGATAGCGGACGGGTTATCTGGCAGCCAAATATTACGATTGGCTATTTGGATCAGTATGCAGAAATCGACCATACGCTTACCATGAAAGAGTTTTTGAAATCAGCCTTTGCAAAGCTGTTTGAAATAGAAACACAAGTTATGCAGCTATATGAAAAGGCCGCCGATGGAGATATGAAAAATCTGGAACTTGCTGCCTACTATCAAGAGCAGCTTGAAACACATGACTTCTATTCCATTGATACTGCGATCGAGCGCGTTGCAAATGGGCTGGGGCTGCTTGCGATTGGTCTTGACCGCCCTATCATTGAAATGAGTGGCGGCCAGCGAGCAAAAGTGATTTTGGCAAAGCTACTGCTTGAAAAACCAGATGTATTGCTATTAGATGAGCCGACAAATTTTCTTGATAAAGATCATGTTGCATGGCTGGCGGAATACCTATCCTCTTTGGAAAATGCTTTTTTAGTTGTTTCCCATGATTTTGACTTTTTGGATAAAATCGCAAATCGTATCTGCGATATAGATAATGACACAATAACAAAGTATTATGGCACTTATTCTGAATTTCTGCGAAAAAAGACACTGTTGCGGGAAGATTACATTCGTCAATACTCAGCGCAACAAAAGGAGATCAAAAAAACAGAGGAGTTTATTAGGAAAAATATTGCTGGACGAAAAGCAAAAATGGCGAGAGGGCGGCAAAAACAGCTTGATCGAATGGACAAAATGGAGGCTTTGGAACAGAAAGAGATTATTCCTCATTTTCATTTTCCTGTTTTACCGCTGACAAATACGGAGCATCTGCTGGTCAAACATCTGGCAGTTGGTTATCACTATCCAGTTCTATCAGATATTGATTTTAGCATAAAAGGCGGGCAAAAAGTTGTTATCACTGGCTTTAATGGAATTGGGAAATCTACTTTGCTCAAGACATTAATTGGACAAATCCCGTCCATGCAAGGTCATTTCAAATTTTCCGATCAAGTTACCCTTGGATATTTTGAGCAGGACTTAATATGGGACGAACCTGAACAGACACCAATTCAAATTGTTTCCAATGTCCATCCTGATATGGTCATAAAAGATGTTCGCAAACATTTAGCCCGGTGTGGAATTTCCAGCAAGCACGCAATGCAAGCGATTGGAACATTAAGTGGAGGTGAGCAGGCGAAAGTAAAAATGTGTTTGCTAACACTGATTCCCTGCAATTTTCTAATTATGGACGAACCCACAAATCATCTGGATGTTCAGGCAAAGGAAGCATTGAAATCAGCTCTTATGGATTTTGCGGGTACTGTATTGCTCGTATCACATGAAGAAGCATTTTACCGTGATTGGACACAACGGATTATTAACATTGAGAAAAGATAAAAAACAGTGAAAACATTATGAAAACTCCTGCCCGCCTGACGGGAAAAGAAAAAACCGTTGCCGGGTAGGTTGGTTTTGTGCGCTTATTCCACATGTTCTGCGGCGGTTTTGAGAAATCAAGACCGCCGCTTCATTGCGTTTAAGACACAAAAATGATTCTATACATTGAAATCTGGTACGGCGGTAACAGGAGGATGCCGCCATGTCCATTTTACTTTTTCGTAGTTCTAATATCCTGCACCAGCTAAAAAAAAAAAAAAAACGGTAAAGAAAAACCGCTGTTGCATGGTTTGTTGGCTTCCATGTAGCAGCGGTTTGTGCTGTGGGTATTCAGTTAAATTTTCAGAACGACAAGCTGAAATTTGCTTAAAAGTCAACAGTAAAAATCACTTGGCAATTTTCTTTCAGTGCGTTTTCGTAAAAAGCAAGAATTTCTTCGCTCCAACCTAAAGTGTGTTCTAATCCATCATCGTTTTTATACATAAAATTTTCATCATCAATATTCCAAAAGTTCTTTTGTATTATTTCTTGCAATTTATTCTGATGAAGATATTCAACAATATCTCTGACATCTTGATGATTTTTCAATGTAATAATTTCATCATCCTTTTCTACCAAAACTTCTCCTCCAAAGACAATATTAGTCGGGATGCAATTATCTTCATTCCATTTTCCACCACCTAAGCAATACTGAATACCCTCCCATGCTTTATCTAATTCACAACTGCGCGGACTTCCGATTAAGGCTTCTTCTATTTCTTCCAACATATATTCATATCGTTCTTCTTCTGGCACAGAGCGAAGTTTTTTTACATCTTCTTCGTTCAGTGCATAAAGCATACCTAATCTTGACATATTGTTATCCTCCCATATCAATTCCGATTTGTCATAATCATTCTATCACACCGTTATGAATAAATCATCTCATGCAAAATAATTTCTTCTGCCCGGTTGTGAATGTTATTGCAACGCTGCACCCATTCCATTTGATGGGTACGCTTCAATTCCTCTGTCACACCCTCGGCAGCTTTCATCTGCTCCATGATGGTGTCTAACCGCTCCTGTGCCTGCTCGTTCAAATCAACCAAATATACCCAGAGATGACCGCTCAGGATCAGATCATTAAAAAGGATCGGACGATGCTCTTTTATGTAGTCCCGGTGCATCCGTCCCCATTTACCAATGGGGCGCTGTTCCTCAGAGGACAAGGTAAGAACCGGAATATACTAATCGCCAATGCGTTCATACCAAATGTATTTCGGTAACAAAGGTATTCCGCAAAGACCGTTTACGCTATATCATTTTTTGAGTAATTCCAATGCCCTGTCCATTGGTACGCAGTCTGCATATCGTTCAGGCCAGAGAAATTCATTATAGTAATGGTAAGCCTGTTCCCTGGTCATGTACTCATTGTCCTGCGTAGAATTTGCATAGGCAGGAACAATCATGTGTAAGCCATGCTCAAAACCAGCCTCTACCGTGGCATTGATGCAGAAATCAGTCATAATGCCACAAATCATCACGTCTTTTTCTTCCTTTGCAGTCAGATACTCAAGCAGACCGCTCTCTTTTTTGAACGCACTGCATACGGACTTGATAAACCGTTTTTCATCAGGCATCGGTTGAAACTCGGAATAAACCTCAAACTCATCATCCCCGATAGAGAATCCGGTATCAGGTCCATCATCATGCTGTACATAAATAACTTCTATGCCTTGTTCTCGAGCTGCTCCAATTAGCTTTTTGATATTACAAACAAACTTTCTGAACTCATATAAGCGTTCATCCACGATACCATTCTGTGCATCTACAACCAATAAAACCATGAATAATCTCTCCTTTTTGAGCTTTTGCTTTGATTCAAATAAACTAAATTCGTATATTATAATAGAGCGTAACTTCTGCTTACTCTCCCAGCACCTCGCCCAGTGCCAGAACAGCGTTGCGGACGCACTCCGGGCAGGGGCACAGCGGTGCGCCGTTCTCTATCCCCTTCAGATCCTTGCAGATGGTAGCACCGCACTTTTCCTGAAAGTTTTGCAGCAGCTCCTTGGAAATGCGGGGTGTGCCCTTGCCGTCGGTGACGATGCCCGCCACCATCACAGCGCCGATCAGTGCGCCGCAGGTGCTCTCCATGCAGCCCATGCCGGCGGCATAGCCTGCGCCCAGCTTCATCAGGGTGTCGGCATCCACCGGCAGCTTGTCCTCAAATGCCTTCAGCACCGCCTGTGCACAGTTGCACTGTCCAGCAGCTTTCCATGCGGCAGCCTGTGCCGCCCGTTCTTCGATATTCATTTTACAGTCCTCTTTCTTTGATGAATCGTAGTTTATTCGACATTATCATAAAATTCCTGTAACACTGCTGCCAATTCCTCCGGAGCTTCTGTGTTTGCTTCATGACCTGCTTTCAGAAGTTCACGGTAGCAGGAATCGCTCAAATAACCGGCAAGTTCCTTTGAGGCTTTTTTGTTTGCGTTGTCCTTTTCCCCACAAACGATCAATACAGGACAAGACACCTTACATAACGAATCTCTGAAATCCAATTCTGCCATCGTGCCGCACAAGCTGATCACATCTGCTTTTTTGAAGCCAAATTGCTTGAACGTTGCATTTGGCATAAAGCGGAACAGCATATTCTGGAATTTCAATAATTTTTCAGGCATTTTGTATTGTGCCGCAATTAGCACAAGCGCCTTTACTTTGTCCGGATGGTCTATCGCATAATTAAGTGCCAAAACAGCACCCAAGGAAAGCCCGCACAAGACGATTTCGTCATTTTCCTTGTCGCACTCTTCTGAGAATGCAGTATACAGCTCCCCATAGGTAGTTGCTTTTCCTTCCAGCATCTCTGCCAAACTCAAGCTGACGCTGCTGTCCGAGACCTTCGTTCCTTTTATTACTCTGTCCCAACTGTCTGGCTTTTGTCCTAATCCATGCAAGTATAAATACTTCATCTATTTTTCACCATCGTCGGTTTTCCTTTTTCACTCATACGTCCTTCTGCTTCTTTTCCAGTGCTTCAACGTGATACCGGGGCTGGCCTTTGCTCTTTTCGCTGTACTCGATGGCCTCTTTGGGGCAATAGCAGATGCACGCCATGCAGTGGGTGCAGTTTTTGCCCCAGACCGGCTTTCCGTTTTTCAAATGGACGTTGTTCAGGGGACACAACTCCACACACTTGCCGCAGCCGATGCAGGCATCCGTTGCCCGGAAGGCATCGGCTTTTACAAAGAAGCGATAGAACACCGGGTTCACCGGGCCGGTATCCCCTGCCTTGATGCAGGCGTTCAGGTCGTAAAGCCGCATCTCCAGCCCTTCGGCAATGCGCCGCGCCAGATACCGGCTGTTGCCGGTTCCCGTAAAATAAAGCACCATGGCTGTTCCTTCGTTTTTTTGTGGTTTTCAGATGCCTGTCTGCCCGGCAAACTGGAAGTTATCTAATTGCTTTTCCGATGTGTTTGTCTAATCTCCACTGTGGAGCATTCCCGTCGTCTGCCCAATACTCATCCATTGAAACGATTTTATCCTCTTTGGTTTTTATGAAAGACGTGACATGAAAGGAAGCGTTTCTGCCTTTGGGATATACATTTACAACCGTAACGATTAGGTCATTCAGCGTTTCGACTCTTTCAACGCTACCCTCCCAATCACCGGGATATTCACAATTAGCAATAATAAATTCATCAACATTAAATCGTTCATTGGTACAATGCCAGTTTATATAGGCATCGTTCTGAAAATACTTTCTGATTTCAATCTCATTTTGACCGAGCACTGCTTTCCAAAAATCATATATATTCATATTGGTCAGATGTTCCTCCTCAAGTTCCGAGTTGCCGTTCTCCGTATACCATGGTTTCCGCACGCAAAAGACCCGCGGCAAGGCGTGTGCTTACACCTCGCCCGCAAACTTTTTGGCAATGGTGCCGGTCGCTAAAATTCCCCACTTCATAAGTATACCTCGTATAATAAAATAGTAGTATTTATAGACCGCTCTCCAGCGGAATGCTACAATAAGTTCAGGATGCTGTGGATTGGTATGTATCACCTACCGCAAAGACGGTTTTCGGGAGGCTCCAACCACAGCTTCTTTGTCGAAAGGTTAATCAGTTAGATACCGCCAGACGGTTTATTTAGAACGAGGTTACAAGAGCAAAGAAGTCTGTGGTCCTGAACAGCATCGAAATAAATATACTGGAGGCATCAAAATGGTTTGTGTTGGAATTGATGTTGCCAAGGATAAGCATGACTGCTGCATTCTTGATTCAGACGGGACGGTTCGTGCCGACTGTTTTACTATTCCCAACAACATGGATGGATTCAAGCAACTACTTCAGACGATTCGAGACTGTACCAAAAAGTCAGACAAAATAAAAGTAGGACTTGAGGCTACCGGGCATTACAGCTACAACATTCTTGGGTTCCTTCTTGACAACGGTCTGCCAACTTATGTCATTAACCCTTTGCACACCAACCTATACCGAAAGAGTCTCAGCCTTCGCAAAACCAAAACCGATCGTGTGGATGCAAGAACGATTGCAACTATGCTATTGTCCGATGTAGACCTCAAGTCCTACACGGATATAGCATACCATAACGAAGATCTAAAGTCACTAACAAGATACCGATTTGATAAAGTTCAGGAACGCGCTAAACTAAAGCAATCGGTGTCCAGATTGGCTACGATTCTGTTTCCCGAATTGGAACAGCTTGTTTCGTCTATCCATGGCACTTCAATCTACGCACTTCTCGGCGAATATCCCGGTGCAAAGCAAATTTCAGAAGTCCATCTTACCAAGCTGACAAACCTTCTTACAACAGCGTCCAAAGGACGCTACGGAAAAGAGAAAGCCATCCGGATTCGAGAGGCAGCCAGAACTTCTATTGGCTCTGTCATGCCTGCCAAATCTCTGGAATTGAAGCATACCATTAAACTCATTCAAGAACTTGCCTCCGAGATCAACGAAATCGAAGATTCTATTCAGAAAATCATAGATGAGCTCAATCCACCAATTCTCTCGATTCCCGGCATGGGAGTAAACTCCGCTGCTGTGATCCTTGCAGAAATCGGGGATTTCTCCAATTTCAGTTCTCCTGACAAAATTCTTGCTTACGCTGGCTGCTCTCCATCTACATACCAGTCCGGAAAACTCACGAACTGCTATGCTCACATGGAAAAACGTGGCTCCCGCTACCTGCGACATGCCCTTTACAACGCAACCAAGTACGTCTGCTACTGGAATCCTGTCTTTGCTGAATACCTTGCCAAAAAACGTGCCGAAGGAAAACACTACAATGTTGCCCTGTCCCACGCCATGAAGAAACTCGTTCGGTTGATTTATGCCTTACAGAAATCCGGGAAAGCATATCTTGCAACTGCCTGATTTTCTCCTGAGCCTGAGCTAATTCCAACAGAAACTTAGCTGGCGCAGCGAACCCTTGACGAACCGAAGCATTCAAATGCTATCCTGTTTGTGCGAGGGCTGGCTGGGCTTGCTTTGCTGTTCTCTCCGTCGCCCTCGCTGCTCTGATTCCAGCATTTGAATACTGTTTGTCAGGGGCAGCGGTCGGTTGGCGGATTTTTTCATTTTGGGGCTTGACTTTTAATAGTTAGTCTCCTGGTTTATCACTTTGAACTCAGTATACCATGGTTTTCCCCTGCGGAAAAGATAGCGAAAAACAAAAATGGCCCCGGAGGGCTTGTTGCAGCTCTCCGGGGCCATCTTATGTGCGTTGTGCCTTGGCGCACACGACCGGCGTTTTACTCGATTGCAATCAGATTCGGGTTCTCAGGCAAAGCCTTCGTCTGCTGAGGAGCAGGCAGCTCAACGTGCAGGACACCATCCTCGAACTTTGCGTGGATGTCTTCCTTCTTCACATCGCCCACGTAGAAACTGCGTGCGCAGGTGCCGGAGAAGGATTCGTGCCGCAGATAGCGGCCCTTCTTATCCTTTTCGTCATTGCTGTGGCTGCGCACTGCCTGAATGGTCAGGTAGCCGTCGTTCAGATCCATCTGAACGTCCTCCTTCTTGCAGCCCGGCAGGTCAACAGCTACTTCGTAGCCGTTGTCCGTCTGTTTGACATCGGTCTTCATCATGTTTGCACCGCGCTTACCAAAGGTATCACGAGCCTCACGGTTCATCATACGTTCCAGTGCAGCGTCATTCCAGAACGGATCGAAGAAATCATCGAACAGGTTTTCATGGAAAACAGTCGGCATAAGCATAAATCATTCCTCCAATCCCGGCGTTCGGGTCGGGGCAAAAAATCTGAAGCGTCCATTCAGAAGAGCTTTCCGGGGAGCCTTGCGGTTCTCCTTTTGCACTTCCTCCTGAGCACGCCACTGTTATAGCACTGTGCATTAGCAATGTCAAGATATGAGTGCTAGTATTCACGAAAAAATAATACTTTTGCAACAATATCTTGTATTTGGCTTTCCCCCATTACCGCAATGCGACAAAAATCAGCACCGGGAGATGGAATCGCGTGCCGGTTGCTTTCCGGCTTATCCCATTTTGGTGCAAAAAAGCTAGGATTCAGTTGTTTTCCTGCTGCTTTGTATGATTTTTGCCATCATTTTGCAGCCGCTTTTCCAGTGCGGACTGCTTGGCAAGAATAGCGTTTACTTTATCGTACAGGTCCTCGATCATGATCTCGGTCTTCAGGTTGACTTTATAATCATTTTCCGCTCTGCGGCGGTCTTTTTCCTCCTGACGGTTCTGGCTCATCATGATCAACGGTGCCTGAATTGCCGCCACACAGGACAGCACCAGATTCAACAGAATAAACGGATACGGGTCAAACGCCTTGGCAGCCAGCACCGTGTTGACCACCATCCAAAGGATCAGAACACCGGTAAAGGAAAAGATAAACGCCCAGCTTCCGGCAAATTTTGCAATGGAATCCGCTGCACGCTGCCCCAGCGTATACTTTTCTTTTTCGCTTTCAGGACTGACGGAGATCTTACTGTCTGCCAGCAGATTCAGCACCTCCTCATCGGTCATGTCGTGCCGGATGTCCTTGAGCACTTCTTTTAACAGTTTTCTGTTTTCCTTCATAACGGTCATTCCTCTCTCATGGATGTTCCTGTGTGGTAAACGGGAACTTGTCGGGGCGGGGCCCCTCCATCTTGCTGCCGCAAGACCGTTCTGTCGCTTAAAAGCCCCACTGGGGCTTTCATTGTTCCGCTTCGCTCCACAAACGCGAATTTATACCCGGTACTTGTCTCGATTTATAGTCATATCAACCAAATGAAATACAAGTAAGATACTAAAAAAAGCGGAAACTATTATTATTCCTGCGCCCGGCTTGATAAAATCAATTATACCGCCAAGACAAAAGAGCATTGCCCATATCTTAATCCGTTTTCCAGTAACTCTGCATATTTTCTCTGTATTTAATCCAGTATAATCTCCTGATAAAAACAACACACCTCTTTCTGTATTCCTTGATTTGGTAAAAAATCTTCCAACAAAAAAGAGAACAGTTGCCATCAGTAAATCAATAAATATAATTATTATTTTCATTTTCAACACCTCTAATTCTAAGTTCACAACTTCCGATTTGCCGCCCTCAGTATACCACACTTTTTTCCTACAGAAAAGATACCGAAAAACAAAAATGCCCCCGGAGGGCCTGTTACAGCTCTCCGGGGACAGATTCCATGCACCGGCAGTCTCACATTTTACGCTTGAGGTTCTGCCGGAACAGTTGATACGCCGCCCGCAGATCCTCCGGCAGACGCTTCAAGGTTTCCTGCCGCAACTCAGGCAGCATCCCGTAAAAGGCTTCGGCAATGCTGCCGGTGATGCAGGCAAGGGTGTCGCTGTCGCCGCCGAGGGAGACTGCATTCGCCAAACACAAATAGAGTGTTCTTTTATTTCCTCTCTTTTTCACGCTTCCCGCTGCTCCACGATTTCCAGACTGTCCCGCCCGACATGGCAAAGCAGGAACAGCACGCTCACGCCTGCAGCTTTCGCTTCGGCCAGCGCTGTGCCAAACTCCGGCTGCGTGCCAACATTCGGCCTCACCTCGGTGACGCCTTCCATCTGGATCACAAAGGCTACTGCGCACCGATACCCTGCCCTCTGTGCCTGCGCTAGCTCATGCAAGTGCTTCACGCCCCGTTCGGTGGGTGCATCCGGGAAATAACCGATGCCACCCATTTCCAATGTGCAGCCTTTGACTTCCAGCAGGTATTTCTGTTCGCCCTTTTCCATGTAAAAATCAATGCGGGATTTTCCGTATGCAAACTCCGGCCTGACAAGGTCAAACTCCTGCTTTGAGAGCCATTCTCCTACCACCTTGTTGGGTGCCTGACTGTCCATGTTGACCCAGCCAAGTTCCTGCTTGCGTACCGCCACAAGGTCGTATTTTGTCTTGCGTTTCGGGTTGTCTGACACTTCCAGACGCACCGCCGCACCGGGCAGTAGCAGCTCCCTGCACCGCCCGGTGTTTTTGACATGGACGGTTTCCACCGTGCCGTTCACATCTACATGGGCAATAAAACGGTTGGGGCGGTCAAGAAAAATGCCGTCCACGATTTCTCTGTATTTCAATGTTTACTCCATTTTGTCTGATACGCCTGTGCCAGAACCATTGACTGCACACAAAAACAGGCTCCTGCAAGCGTTCAACCACTGGCAGGAGCCCGTTTATTTCTTACAGCTTCGTCATCCACAGACCATGCAGGTTGCAGTAAGCGTAGACCGCCACCGGCTTTTCGCTGCCCAGCTCAAACACCGCCCTGGGTGCCTGCCCGGGGGCGAGGTAGCGGAGCTGTCCGCCGTTTTCGGTCTCCACAAAGAGCCACTGGATGTGGTGTACATCCACCATGGGATGCTCCACCGCACCCACCGCAACCGTGAGAGTGCTGCCGGAAAGCTCTGCCACCGGCAGATGCTTTTCGCCGCTGGCTTCCACCGTGTTGGGGAGCAGCTCCTTCATCTTCTCGCCGCAGCAGACCAGCGGGACCCCTGCGTTGTAGATGGTGGTGACCAGGTTGCCACAGTGCTCACAGATATAAAACTTTGCTTTCATATTAAAATCCTCCATCGGAATGTTGTCGGTGTTTTCTGTGACTATATGATAACATTTCCTAGTTAGATTTTCTGTGACCGGGTCACGCAAGCAGCCCTGTGCCGTGGGGATGCCCTCAGCTTCCCATGGCAATGAGCACCAGCACGACCACCACCGCAATGGCGATGAGGCAGCCGCAGCCGCTGCCATCTCCCCCGTCGCCGCCATTGTTGTGGTTTCCACCGCCACCGCCGCCGGACAGTTGCATTTGCCTAATAAAATGGACTTAGGTTGTACTTGTCCGCTTTTTGATAGCAATAGTTCCAGAGATGCCAGCGGCAACACTGGCCACTACATGACTGACCAGAACCGCAACCCAAATTCCATTTAGTCCAAAGCCAAGATAGGAAAGTAAGTAGGCCAGGGGCATCCGAACCACAATGTAATAAAAAATCATCAGGAACATACTCTTTGAAGGTTTTCCCATACCGTTAAGGGCACCAAGATAGCAGTTTGTAACCGTATTCAGAATGTACCCGACACTGACAATCAGAAAATAAGTTCCGACAATAGCCGCCACAGCATCGCTCTTGACGAATAGGCCGGAAAGCTGCTTTGAAAACCCGACCACCAAAACAGAAAGAATTACAAGCAGACCACAGCCGTACCCCAATGCACACTTCAAATAATCTTTGGCCCGGTCATAACGTGCGCCGCCGACACATTGTCCGATAATGGTAGTTAAGACCATGTTCAATGCCATCGCCGGATAAAACAGGATGGTTTCCAGTTTCCCTGTTACCCCATAAGCCGCTATTGCAGTGACGCTATATGTACTAACAAGTGCAGTAAGGAAAGTCGTGCTGATGGCCGGAATACTCTGCTGAATAACCGATGGAATTGCTTTTTGAATGAGTGTCAATACATCATTTTTATCAAACGCAGAGATTTTGAATTCAAACAATTTCTTCTTTTTCAGATAAATCAACATGAACGCCAGACAGATCACTTGAGAAAGCAAGGTAGCAATCGCCGCACCGTGAAATCCGATGAAGTGGATAAAAATAGGATCGAGGATCGCGTTCAAAATTGTTGACACCAGCATGGCTACGGCTTGAAACATAGAATTGCCAAAGCTCCTCAAAACAGCGGTGAAATAAAGATAGAGGTAGACCGCCAAATATCCGAGGATATAGATCGCCAAGTAGCTGTATGCCATATCATAGGTTTCAGCCGGGGTGTTCAGAGCTTTCAAAATTCCCGGAAGAAAAGCCTCAAGCAGAATAGTTACAAGGAGGGAGAAAACTACTGCCACGCAGAACGATGTGGAAATCAAACTCTCTGTTTTTTCCTTGTTCTTTGCGCCAATCGCCTGAGAGATCAAAATTGATACACCATTAGTTGCCCCCATCGCAACAGAGGTTAAGATCAGAATGATAGGAGTGGAATTTGTCAAGGCGGCATAAGCCGTTTCTCCGAGCAAATTTCCGATCCACAGGCTGTCTACAAGGTTATACATCATATTGAGGAACATGGCGGCAATCATGGGGAGAGCCATTGCCATAAGGCAACGCTTTGTATTTCCCCCTATAAAGTCAATTTTAGTTGGCATAATAAACACCCTTTCTTCGATAGATGAATGAACAACATTCACATTAAAGTCAAAATATAAATCGCTTACCGCGACTTTTTGAATGAAAACTATTCATTTGCTTTCCCTTGAAAATCCCCCGCCCCAAAGCGGGGGACTGTTTCAAAGATGAAGTGCAAATATCAGAAATTCACGAATCCTTTTCGATTTATCTTCTTGTGTCAGGTCATCTGCCAACAGGATACCAAGTTGTCCATAGACGCAGAACATCGCAGCGGCCTGAATATCGTCAAACTGGATTTCGCCCTTTTGCCGAGCGCGAAGCAATAGTTTTTCTACAAGCGGAGTCAGTTTTTCGCATACTTTGAGAGAAAGCTGATCGTGAAATTTCTTATTTTCTGCTCCGTGAAAAACAGAATAGTATTTTGTGTCCTTTTGTTCCATAGTGGCAGGCATATCTTCAATGATCTGCCGCAAGGTTTTCTGACTGTCCTTTTCAGAGCCTACAAACTGCTCCACCAGAACATCCGCATATTGTTCAATCGCGCTGTCAAACAGCGCCTCTTTGGACGGAAAATAGCGATAGCATAGACCTTGTGCCACACCGATTGCTTTGGCTATATCTGTAATCGAGGTTTTTTCATATCCATTTTCCCCGAATAATTTGAGCGCAGTATCTAAAATCTCTTGCTTGCGTACTTCCGGCTCCTTTGTAATCCGCATAGTCTGAGCCTCCTTTCTATTTATGATAGCACGCCCGCTCTAAAAAATCAATGAGTGAATATCAATCATTTTTCGCACATAGCAATACAAGCCGTGTTACCAACCTGCTCCCATGATACATTATGAAAATATGCTGAAAGCATGGAAACGAGTTCTGCTTCGGAGTAAATCTTCACATCCCCCTCTTTGCTATGACGCATATAAAAATTCATTATCACGCGACCTACAAAGGGTTGCCAGCAATCTCCCATCAGGAAAGTGCCGCCCGGCTTCAATACTCGGTTTACTTCTCTTAACACATTTTGCGGTGCAGGATAATGATGAAAAGAGTCGTTGCAGTACACAACATCAAAGGCGTTGTCCGGGAAAGGGAGTGCCTCGCTGTCCCCCAACAGTAGCTTGACTTGTTCCGGGAGTTTCGATTTCGCAACAGCAAGCATTTCCTCTGATAGATCGATGCCGCACAATTCTTTATGGGGATCTTTCTGCAAAATGAGTTTTAGCATTTCACCAGTCCCGCATCCCAAATCGAGGGCAGATTGAAACGGAATGTGAGACAGCTTTTCCAGCAGGACGGGATAAAGAGAGCGGGCGTGCTGGCCCTTAATATCTTTATCATAAGTAGCGGCCTGCTGATTAAATGCAGCTTTCGAGTTTTCTTTTACGGTGTTCATGGTTTGATCTCCTTTCCACCAATTAGTATAGCACTCTTTTTTAAAATGTCAATGAATAACATTCATTCACATGAAAATAATTAGTCAGTAGTATGAAATACAAACTCGTTCAAATAATATTACCTGAAATGTGGAATTACATTAGGTGATATTATGAAGATTGAAAGAGATGAACGACGATTTGATTTTCACGATATAGGACTCGCCATCAAGCGAGCGCGGGAGGCCAGCGGGATGACGCAGGAGCAACTGGCCTATATTGTTGACCGGGCTCCGCGCACCATCATATATAACGAGAATGATGGCCAGCACCCCAGCCTCAACACCTTTTATCAGATGGTGACAATGTTCGATATATCGGTAGATCAATACTTCTATCCGTCCAAGAATAAAGGGAGCGAGTGCAGAAAGCGTATGCTGTACTGCCCGTCCTCCCTCCTCTTTCCATCCAAAAAGGCAATACCAGATAATGAGCACCTCCCTTTTCCGTCCGTCAGCGGATCGTTTTCCAGGCATTTCAAGTTGCACAAAAGAAACTTTTGCAGCAAAGCAATATGCACAATACATTTTCTCATATCGAATACAGAAATGGCCATTTAGCAGCCAAATCATACAACTTTATGCAAGAAATAAGAAAATTTGTTGACTCACGATGGGCGAAAATGCTATCCTGTTGACAACAAGAGCACCATTGAGTGCTCCCCCACACGAAAAGGCAAAACAAAAAAGGAGAGTAAAATGATGAAGAAACGTATTGCGGCGTTGGCCACCGCCGGTGTCCTTGCTTTGTCGATGCTTACCGGCTGCGGGAGCAAACAGGAGAGCTGGAAGGTCACCTGCCCGTGGGCACCGTCTGGTGTCGCAGCAATGGTAAGTCAGAAGGCCGCAGCCATGTCCCCGGATTACTCGGATAAGAAGATCACTCTGGTAGCAGAGGCCATCAAGGGCGATGCTGCTACCGTCAACACCTGGGTAGCCAGCACCAAGGCAAACGACAAGGACCTCGTTTTTGCTGGCGAAGGTCTGTTCGCCATTACCGAGACTCTGGATCCCTCCAAGCTGCAGTTCAGCTATGACGATTTCGAGTTCGTTGAGAACCTGTATTCTTCCGTTTTCGTTCTGTCCGCAGATTCTTCGCTGAACCTTAAGAATCTGAACGACCTGGAAGCCTATGTCAAGGCTGGCAACCCGGTGTCTGTGGCAGTCAACGGTGCTACCGGCTCTGAAGCTTTCCTGGCAGCGGCTCTGTTCGGTTCAATGGGTGCTGGCGACCAGCTCAAGTTGACTCCGTATCAGTCTGCAGCCGAGGCCGCACAGGCTGTGGCAAAGGGCGAAACGAATTTCGCAGTTTCTCACCAGTCTCAGATCCTCGAGACCTACCAGCAGGGCGGCGTTGACGTGGTCTGCGCATTCGACGACAAGGCCATCGAAAACGGCCCCTTCGCAGGGGTCGAGGGCGTCGGTGCCAAGGGCTATCCCTACTTCCGCAACCGCTGCTTCGTGATGGCGCGCAAGGGCACCGATGCCGCAAAGGTTGCAGAACTGAAGGAGCTGTACGACAAGATCCTTGCCGACCAGGAAATGGTCAAGTGGTTAAACGATACCATGCTGCTGGAAGTTGACACGATGAGTGAAGATGACGTCAAGGCTCATATTGAGAACGTCAAGAGTATCGTTGAGCAGTATAAGGACATCGTAGCCGGCTGATAAAAATCTCGTAGCGAAAAAGCTGAAGCAGGGGGAATGGGGTCATCCCTTTCCCCCTGCTTTTACACTTCAAAAAGGAGTTGAAACTGGTGAAAAATCTGATAGAACATACTGAGACAAAGCTGGATGAATGGGGTGCAAAGCTCGAGGTGAAGAATATCGAGTACCCCGTAGACCTGGTCTGCGGCATCCTGTTTCTTGTCATCGGCATTGTGCTGCTGCTCATCATGCCGCAGCAGGTACAGATCTCCGAAAAGGACGTTGTGAACGGCCGTGCCTTTCCGACGATGCTGGTCTGGCTCATGCTGGTCATGAGTGCCCTTCTGGTGGGTCGGGAGGCGTACAATATGGTGATGCACCGTCCCGTCAAAACGAAAACGCTGAATCTCTTGGTGGAAGCAAAAGCTCTGGTCATCGTCTTCATTCTGGTGATCACCTATCTGCTGGCAGAGATCACGGCCCTGTTCGTGGTGGGTGCCGTGTTCTGCGCACTGGCCTTTCTGCTGTTTTTCCGCTGCAAGAAGCCCCTCTACTACGCCATCACGGTCTCGATGGCCGTACTGATCTGGGTCGTGTTCCGCTTTGTGCTGAATGTTAGTTTCTGAGGAGGCAGAATATGGGTTTGTTTGATTTTATCGGCCCGGCCTCCGGGCTGCTCTTCACTCTGGAAAATATCATCTGGATCAACCTCGGCGTCTTTATCGGTTGTGTGTTTGCAGCCATCCCGGGTCTGAGCGTTATCCTCTGTATCATCCTGTTCCTACCTGTCACTTATACCATGCGTGCGATTCCTGGCATGATGTTCCTTCTGGGCATTTACTGTGCGGGTGGATACGGCGGCTCGGTGTCGGCTATCCTTATCAACACGCCTGGCACACCCCATGCGGCAGCTACCATGCTGGACGGTAATCCGCTGTCCAAGATGGGCCGCACGAAAGCCGCACTTAAAATTGCACTCTACGCCTCCACCTTCGGCGGCATCTTTTCCGCGCTGGTGCTGCTCTTCCTCGGCCCCCAGGTCGCCAAAATCTCGGCGCAGCTTGGAACAGCCGAGTACTTCATGGTCTGTCTGTTCGGCATGACCATCATCGCAGGCGTTTCGGGCAAAAGCCTCGTCAAGGGCATCATCGCTGCCTGCCTCGGTCTGATCATTTCTTGTGTTGGTGCAGACCCTATGACCAGCTACGACCGCTTTACCTTCGGTATTCCCCGTTTGTATCTGGGTCTTGACCTTGCTGTCACCCTCATTGGTCTGTTTGCATTGGTGGAGATCATCGGAAAGGCGGAGCTGAAGCGGAGCGAGCTGAACCTCCACGCCGGAAAAATCGGCAACGATGACGGTAAGATCACAAAGGATGAGTATAAGCGGATGCTTCGCCCGGTGCTGATCGGTTCTATCATCGGTTCCTGCGTTGGCATCGTACCCGGCACAGGCGCATCGGAAGCTTCGTGGTTCTCCTACAACACGGCAAAAAACCTGTCTAAGCACCCAGAAGAATTTGGTCATGGTTCTGTGGAAGGCGTGGCGGCTGCCGAATCCGCCAACAACGCCGTCTGCGGTGCGACCCTGATCCCCCTGCTGACGCTGGGCATCCCCGGTGACGGCTGCGTGGCCATCATGCTGTCTGCTCTGATGATCAACGGCCTGAACCCCGGTCTCTCGCTCTTTACCACCGATGGTGCGATCATGTATGCTATCATGCTGGGTCTCATCCTCGTGAACATCTTTATGTTCCTGCAGGGCAAGTACCTGACCCGCCTGTTTGCAAAGGTCGTTTCTATCCCGCAGCAGATTCTGACCCCCATCATCGTTATCTTCTGTTTTGCCGGTGCTTACTCGGTAAACAGCAGCTATTTTGACCTGAGCGTGGCACTGGTATTTGGCATAATGGCATGGTTCATGCGCAAACTGGAACTGCCCGCTGTCCCTGTGCTGCTGGGCATGGTGCTGGGCAACATGACGGAGACCAACTTCCGCCGCGCTCTGCTCATCTCGGATGGAAGCCCCAGAATTTTTGTCAGCAGCGTGTTCTGCTGGATCTTCATTGCTCTGATCGCAGTAGTCATTCTCGGCATTCTTCGCAGCAAGATGAAGGAAGCAAAAGCTGCCAAGCCGGAACCGTAAAAGGAGGTAAAACCATGGCGTATAATATTATTTTCTATTTCAGTGACCAGCAGCGCTGGGACACCTGCGGCTGCTTTGGTCAACCTTTGAATATCACACCCAATCTGGACCAACTGGCAGCGGAAGGCGTGAAGTTTGACAATGCCTTTTCTCCTCAGCCAGTGTGTGGCCCCTGCCGTGCCCTGTTCCAGACCGGCAAATACCCCACCGAGACCGGCTGCTTCCGCAACAATCTGATGCTGCCCTCCAACGTCAAGACTCTGGGCGAGTACATGGAAAAGGATGCCGGCTACGAGACCGCCTACATCGGCAAATGGCATCTGGCCTCGGACGGCGAACTGGAAAAGAAACCGACCATCGACCACACGATCACTGCTGTTCCTCTGGAACTGCGTGGCGGCTACACCGGCTACTGGCGCGCTTCGGACGTGCTGGAGTTCACCTCTCACGGCTACGACGGCTATGTGTTCGACGAGAACAACAACCGTATCGACTTCAAAGGCTACCGCGCCGACTGCATCAACCAGTTTGCACTGGACTACCTCGACCAGTACACCGGCGAGAAGCCTTTCTTTATGACTGTATCTCAGATCGAGCCGCACCACCAGAACGACCACAACCACTACGAAGGTCCCATCGGTTCCCGGCAGCGATTTGCAAATTTTGTTCTGCCGGAGGATCTGAAGGCTCTGGGCGGCAACGCAGCGGAAGAATACCCGGATTATCTGGGTCAGTGCGCCAGCCTCGACGAGAACCTCGGCAGGCTGGTGGCGAAGCTGAAGGAAAAAGGCTTATATGACAATACGGTCATCCTCTACGCCTCCGATCATGGTTCTCATTTCAAGACCCGCAACCGTGATGCTCATCTGAACGGCTATGATGATTACAAGCGCTCCTGCCACGACGGCTGCCTGCACGTTCCGCTGGTCATCTGTGGCGGCCCGTTCAAGGGCGGCAAGGAGATCACCGACCTTGTCAGTACCGAAAGCATCCCGAAAACTCTGCTGGCTCTGGCAGGCGTGGATGTCGGTGACAAGATGATCGGTGAAAATCTGCTTGACGTTGTGGAAAAGAAAAACCATAATAGAGTCAATGAGGTCTATGCACAGATTTCGGAGAGCCGCTGCGGCCGCTGCATCCGCACGGAAAATTACATGTATTCGGTCTATGCTCCCGGCATCAACGGCGGCGAGGCTGCGGCATCCGATATTTATGCAGACGACTTCCTTTACGATATGCAGAAGGACCCGTGGCAGCTGAGCAATGTTGTCGCAGACCCTGCATACGCCAACGTCAAGGCGGAGCTTCGTGAGCGCTTGCTGAACTGGATCCAGCACGCCGAAGGTACCCGCCCCACCATCACCGACTGAAAAGGAGCGCCTGCCCATGCTCTCGGCTGTTGAGAAAAAATCCGATCAGGTATATCGCTGGCTTCTGGCTTATATTGACGAAAACAAATTTTCCGGGAACCAGCGTCTGCCTTCAGAAAATGCTCTCTGCCGGAAGCTGGGTGTCAGCCGAGAAACGATACGAGTTGCCATTGACCGACTGGTGAATGAAGGGATCGTGTATAAGATCAAAGGGAGCGGGACCTATTTTCACCGGGAAAAAGTAATGACACGAGACTTGAACACGGAGGGTGCTCTTTACAAGATCGGCCTTATTCTACAGGGTCAGGACACCAGTGCAAATTCCGGGTTGATCGAGGGCGTGCGCAGCGTCTTGACGCAGGAACGGGTAGATCTGCATGTATTTCTGACCGACAACAAGTTCTGCAACGAGCGCCGCTGTCTGGAGACTGTGGTACATCAGAATTTTCACGGTTTCATCGTGGATGGTGTCAAATCGAGCATCCTCAGCCCGAATCTTGACTGCTACAAGGAGCTTTATCGGCGCAAGATCCCGGTGATATTCTACAACAACTTCTATCGGAACTTACGCTGTCCCCGTGTGACCATCAATGATATTGAATGTGCCCATCAGTTAATTGGACGTCTGATCGATGCCGGTCACAGCAATATCGCCGGGATATTCGTGTACGATAACTATCAAAGTGTCGAAAAGTTTCAGGGCATGGCGGAGGCGATGCGAAGTCGCGGTTTGGATCTGAACGATGATTACATCAAGTGGTGTATCTCCGACGAAGCTCATAACGAACGCTATGTCCGCTCCATCGAAAGATTTCTGAAGAGCATCCCTAAATGCACCGCTATCGTCTGCTGCAACTATATCATCTATCGGCTGGTGATGAAGACTTTACAAAAAATGGGTAAGACCGTGCCAGAAGATTACTCGCTGGTCTGTTTCGATTATTCTGAGGAGACTTATCGGCAGGAAGATGTTACCTGCTCCGTGGAGCAGGGCTTCGAAATGGGGCGTCAGCTCGCACTGCGGCTTATGGAGATGATCTCCACCGGCGAATGCGACGACCGAAACTACACCTATGTCATGAAGCCCATTCTCTACGATGGTCATTCCATCTGGAAGATCACAAAGGTAAAATAAAAGTTCTCCCGGAGGCAGTCCTGCTCTCCGGGAGAATCTCTTTATCGGTTTTGTTGTGCCAGAAAGCGTGCAGCAGTCTGCAGGCGAGGAAGCGCATAGGCAAAGAATTGACGATATGCCGTGCAGAAGCGATTGTTCCCGGCGGCATCCCAGTCGCGTTTGCATCCGCCCCGGCAGAGCGGCTGATACGCACAGGCTGCACATTCCGCCGGGCGTTTTCGCCCCTGTTCCAGAAACATCCGGCTTACGGGCGAGTCCAGGGCATCTTCGACGGTACAGTGGCTCAGATCTCCCAGCTTCCACTCATCCAGAACATAAAAGTCACAGGGATAAAGGCTTCCATCGCCTTCCACTGTGAGATAATGTCCACAGGAGCCTGAGGAAGCGCAGGATGTAGGCGGCATTCCCAGCAGGATACGCAGGTAGTCTTCAAAATTGCGGACGCTGACATAATTGCCCTGTTGCAGCTGATCGTACCAGGCATCAAAGACGCCGCACAGAAAACGACCATAATGTTCCGGCGTCAGAGAATATGCCTGCCCGCCAATCGTGTCAAGCGGGTCAAGGCAGGGAATGAACTGCAGATCGTGGCGTCCCAACTCGCAGAGGCTCTTGAAGGCTCGCTGCGGCTTTCTTGCCAACTGTCCGGTCACAACACAGAGCAGGTTCGTTTCGACTCCATAGGCATCCAGCAGTGCGATCGTACTCGTCACCTTGTCCCATGTTCCCTGCCCAGCGGCGTCCATCCGGTACAGATCATGGTTCTCCCGCGTGCCGTCCAGAGAGACTCCCACGAGAAAAGAGTTCGTTTTAAAAAAAGAAGCCCATTCTTCGTCCAGACAGATCCCATTGGTCTGGATACTGTGGAACACGGAGATCTTGCGTTGCATGGAGCGTTCCGTTTCCAGAAAGAACCGAAAAAAATCAAGTCCGGCAAGGGTCGGTTCGCCGCCCTGAAACAGAAAATGGACACTGCCGCCATCTTCTGTGGCGGCAAAGGCTTTTTCGATCAGTTCTTTTGCCATTTCGTGTGAAAGCAGTCCCATATTCTTGCACGCCCGGCTGTTGGAAACATCATCGTAAAAGCAGTACCGGCAGCGCAGATTGCACAGGCTGGACGCCGGCTTGACGAGAAATGTATTGTGTTTCATAGAGACTCCCCTCGTATTTTGCATTTCTTAAAACAAGGATACCGGAAAACACGATTTTTCGCAAGCATTAACAGGTAAAAGCTGTTCGAACTTGTAAGGATAATAAAGATAGCTGTCCAAAAATTAAAAAGGAGAAGAAAACTTGTATGGTTAAAAACAAAACATCCTCTGCACGGTCATCACGGCTTTGGAAGCTGTTTTTAAGTACGTTGTACATCAGCAGCTTTACTTTTGGCGGTGGTTTTGTCATCGTGACCTTTATGAAGAAAAAATTTGTGGATGAGCTGCATTGGATCGATGAGCAGGAAATGCTGGACATGACCGCTTTGGCTCAGTCCTCGCCGGGTGCCATCGCAGTAAACGCTGCGATTTTGGTAGGCTGGCAGGTAGAAGGGCTTGTGGGAATGACCGTGGCAGTGTTGGGAACGATCATTCCCCCTATGATCATTCTTTCTGTCATTTCTGTGTTCTACAACGCCTTTGCCGCCAATCATTACATCGCTTTGCTGCTCAAGGGGATGCAAGCCGGCGTAGCGGCGGTCATTCTGGATGTGGTATTCGACCTCGGCGGCAAGGTGCTGAAGACCCGCTCGTGGGTGTATATTGCCCTGATGGTCGCAGCGTTTGTCGCCAATACAGTGTTTGATGTCAATGTGGTTGTGGTCATCCTCGCTGCAGCAGCCTTCGGTGTAGTACGGACATTGAACCAGTGGAAAAAAAGAGGTGCAAAATGATCTACTTACAGCTTTTTCTCAGCTTTTTGCAGGTAGGAATGTTCAGTGTAGGCGGCGGTTATGCTGCCATGCCTCTAATACAAAGTCAGGTGGTGGAACAGCACGGCTGGCTGACCATGCAGGAATTCACCGATCTCATCACGATAGCAGAAATGACCCCCGGTCCCATTGCGGTCAACTCAGCAACTTTTGTAGGTCTGCGTATTGCACAGGCTCCCGGAGCCATTATCGCAACTCTGGGCTGTATCACACCCGCCCTGTTCTTTGTTTCACTGCTGTCATACATCTACCGCAAATACAAGGATATTTCTCTGCTGCAAAGCGTTCTTGCCTGCCTGCGCCCGGTCATTGTAGCACTGATTTTTGGGGCAGGGCTTTCCATCCTGTCTATGGTAGTATTCGGAGGTCATGCAAAAGCATTTAGGAATGTGGATTGGATCGGTGTCAGCAGTTTTGCAGTTGCGTTCTTTGCGTTGCGCAAGCTCAGGTGGAACCCCATCCTGACTATGTGCTTGTGTGGTGTGGCGGGGCTTGGACTTCATGTTCTGTTCGGAGTATAACAATTGACGCCCGAAAGGACGCATTGTCGTGGAAAACAGTACATCTGTCTATACGAACGCCTGTTTTGCGTTGCAAAATGCTTGTTGGGGATTGTAGTTGGTTCATGACGGTTTCAGCTTACAGCAAAAAATGAGATAGCCCCCCTTTCGGGGAAGTCTATCTCATTTTTTTGTTGGGGCTATTTTGCAACAGCCCCTCCCCTTTTTATAACAACTCCGCCTTACAGTTTGGGAGAAACGCTCAGCGCTTCAGTTCCAGCAGCGCATCGCCCTGCTTTACGGTGCCGCTGGCTTTAGCCGCGACAGCGGCATAGTCATCCGTATTGCAGACAATGAGCGGCGTGGTCACGGGATAGCCTTCGGCTTTAATGGCCTCCAGTTCAAAGCGGATCAACGGCTGGCCTTTCTTCACCTTGTCACCCTCGTTGACAAGGTAGGTAAAGTGCTTGCCACCCAGCTTGACCGTATCGATGCCGATGTGCATCAGCAGTTCGGCACCGTCAGCCGTGGTCATGCCCACGGCATGGTGGGTCTCAAAGGTGGAGGAGATCTCACCGTCAGCAGGTGCCACCAGTTCACCATCGGTGGGCTCAATGGCAATGCCGTCCCCCAGTACACCGCTGGCAAAGGCTTCATCCTTCACATCGGCCAGCGGGACGACGGTGCCGTTCAGGCAGGCAGACAGCACGGTATCCTTTGCTGCGGAGGCCGCCGGGGCGGGTGTTGCGGTCGCCGCCGGGGTCTTGGGTGCATCTTCCAGATAATCTTCCAGCTTTGCCTTGATGACGGCCACCTTGGGGCCGTACACCACCTGCACACCGTTGCCCTTGCAGATCACGCCGGAGGCACCGGAGGCCTTGAGCACATCCTGCCGGACCAGCGCCGCGTCCTTGACGGTGCAGCGCAGGCGGGTGGCACAGCAGTCCACGTCGGACAGATTAGCGGTGCCGCCCAGACCTTCTACGATCAGGGCGCTGACCGGGTCATCCCCTGCGGGGGCGGTGCTGTCGGAAGCGGCGCTGCGGGCGTTCACGTCCGCACGGGTGTACAGCTTGACTTCCTCGGCATCATCGCGGCCCGGGGTCTTGTAGTCAAACTTGGAGATCATAAAGCGGAAAATGATATAGTACAGTACAAAGTACACCGCACCGACCACGACCACCCACACCCAGTGGGTCTTGGCGTTGCCCTGCATCACACCGAACAGCACCAGGTCGATGAGACCGCCGGAGAAGGTCATGCCCACGCCCACATTCAGAATGTGCATCAGCATGAAGGACAGACCGGCCAGCACGCAGTGCACCGCGTACATGGGCAGTGCCACAAAGATAAAGGTAAATTCCAGCGGCTCGGTGATGCCGGTGAGGAAAGCCGTCAACGCAGCAGACAGCAGCAGGCCGCCTGCCGCCTTTTTCTTTTCCGGCTTGGCGCACTGGTACATCGCCAGCGCCGCGCCGGGCAGACCGAACATCATAAAGGGGAACTTACCGGCCATGAAACGGGTAGCGCTGACCGAGAACACCGTGGTGGACTTGGAAGCCAGCTCGGCAAAGAAGATGTTCTGTGCGCCGGTCACGGTGACGCCATCGATGATGGCGGTGCCGCCCACAGCGGTCTGCCAGAACGGCATATAGAACACATGATGCAGTCCAAAGGGGATCAGCGCACGCTCCAGCAGGCCGTAAATAAAGGTGCCTGCGTAGCCGGAAGCCAGCACCAGTGCGCCCAGCGCGGCAATACCGCTCTGCACCACCGGCCAGATATAGAACATGGCAATGCCGACCACCAGATACACGATAGAGCTGACGATGGGTACGAAGCGGGTGCCGCCGAAGAAGGCCAGCACCTGCGGCAGCTCGATCTTATAGAACTTGTTGTGCAGCGCCGCCACGCCCAGACCGACCACGATGCCGCCGAACACACCCATTTGCAGGGTCGTGATGCCCAGCATGGTGGTGGTGGAGTTGGCGGGCATTGCTTCTACGCCGCCTGCCGCATTGATCATGGCCTGAATGGCTGTATTCATAATGATATAGGCCACTGCGCCGGACAGGGCGGCCACCTCTTTTTCCTTGCGGGCCATGCCGATGGCCACGCCCATGGCGAAGAGCAGGGCCAGATTGTTGAACACGGCGCTGCCGGTCTGGCTCATCACGTCCAGAATGGTGTAGATCAGGGTACCGGGGTGGATGACGCTGTTCAGGCCATAGGCCGCCAGCATGGTTTCGTTGGTGAACGAACTGCCGATACCCAGCAGCAGGCCCGCTACAGGCAGCAGTGCAATGGGCAGCATAAAGCTGCGTCCCACGCGCTGCAGCACGCCAAAGATCTTGTCTTTCATCTTCAGTTCTCCTTTTTCCAAATTCGTATCCAGCAAATATATCCACACGCAGGCGCGGCCTGCGGAGAATCAGAGGTACGGCGGTGCGGCAGGCAGGCGGCTTACTTTCCCATCCGGATGCGCTTCAGGTGAATGGTAAGGAACACCCGTTCCTCGTCCGAGAGCTCCTTGTGCCAGATGTTGCGGACATACTCCGCAATGCAGCAGGCGCATTTGTAGTGTTCGCTGCAATTGCGGGCGGTCAGGGCGCGGAACACTTCGTCGTGGGTATCGTTTTCCTGCTCCTGTTTTCCTTGAAATACGCGCTGCGCAAAAAGACGCAAATGCACTGTAAAGCGGCTGAAAACCAGTGCATCCCGGTCAAAACGGCAGTTGTAAAAGTATTCCACTCCCTGCACGCAGCCATCCACAAAGCAGGCGACATCGTTCACCACGCTCATGGTGGTGTTGAGCTCTGCGTTGACGATGTGCAGCGCAATGAAGCCCCCCTCGTCGTCCGAAAGGTCTGCATGGCAGGGCTGGTCATGCGGTAGCTGCGCTCCACGGTTTCGGCCTCGATTTTATAGCCCGGCTTAACGCCAAAGCCCAGACCGCGCCCGGTGACGATCCGCTCACAGCCCGTGGGGTCTACCACGCGCAAAATGTTGTCGATCGGTTTTTTGACGGTATATTGCATTGTTTCTCCGCCTCAGGTTGAAAAAGAAAAGCAATAAAAAAGACCATCCTCGACACAGCAAACATCCCGAAGGCTGAAACACACTTTCGGCTTATGCTATGCAGAGTTGGTCTAGCCCGCCAAACGGTAACAATCCAACGACGCTGCTCACGTACAATTTTCTTTTTGTAAGGCACAAACAAATCAAGCACTCGAAGAACAATTTATTTTATTTTAAATTACAATACCATATTCTTTGTGGAGTGTCAAGAAGGAAACGGGCTTCTTTTTCACTTTGTTAACTTTGTCCAAACTCAGGTGATTTTCTACAGCAGATCGACAAGTAAGAATCTTCCTTTTTTTTGCTTTAACTGTTGATGGATTTCATAAATACGTTCCGTATGTTTTCATCAAACGAAAGCCCTATACTAGGTGCAACGGCATGGGAGACCTTTGGTCGTCTGGATGTGGTCATTGCCAACGCCGGTGTCATCCACTTTGGCTATACCTGGGAGCCGACCGATGCACAGGTGGAAAAGGTCATCAACATCGACCTGACCGGCAAGGACTTCAAGAACTGGCAGGAAATGTATAAGGTGGCGTGGGCAGTTGCGACACGCTTGCCCAACTCTTCCCAGCCTTCCTCGGTTTTTGGGTAATGCACCCCCACTTCCATGGGGTCACTCTTTCGCATGGCTCACTCACCTCCGGTCCATCGCTATCACCTCATTCTTACGGGTCACGGGTCGTCCGCTATTCGCCGCGGTTCCCGGTGAGAACGTTCAACGCCAGGCTGACCAGCAACGCCATATCGATGCGAAGCATCTCGGTCTTGGCAGCGCAGCCCATAAAACGTTCCATGCGGGATTTATCGATCGTAAAAATCTGTTCCAGAAGAATCATGGACGGTTCTTCAAAAGGCCGCAACGGTTCAGTATGCCAAAACCCGTCCGGTCTTTGAGCGGTACAAGGCAGCGAAGTACAGCCGGAAATTCCTTGCGGAGCATGAGGCCGACCTTGAACTGTACCGGGCTGCACAAGCGGAAATGCGCTCTCTGCTGGGCGGGGCGAAGCTCCCTAAAATGGATGTGCTGAAGGAGGAAGGCCGCAAGCTCACAGCAAAGAAAAAACAGCTCTATGGAGAATACCAGAAGGCACGACGGGATATGCAGGAGATCGTCACGATCAAGGCGAACATTGACACTCTGATGGGCTACACCGAGCCGGGAAGAAAACAGGAAAAGGAGCGTTAAGGTTATGAAAATAAGGAGCAAAGCGACGCTGACACTTCGGGCCATGTTGGCCCGAAGATACGGGTTTGGGGCAAGCCCCAACAAGCCGCCTTTGTGCCACTTGTGGCCACAGAGGCATTGCTTGCCACTTAGCGGCAGCCCCTAAAATGTCGCAAAAAAACAGAGGCCCTTATTCTGGAACCTCCGTTTCTCTGGCTTTCTTAATGCCCTCGGCTGTGGCCTCCATGACAACAAGCTCTTTCTCATTCATCGAGCTTAAAAGCACATCAATGTGCTTTCTGCAAGAGCTTGACCTTGCCCCTCCGTCCGCATGAATAAACTGGTCAACCGAAATGTCAAACATAGTAATGAGTTTAACAAAAAGGTCGAAGCTGGGATACTGACCCTTGTTCTCAATATTCATAATGGTACGGGAGTCACGGTCTACTAATTCCGCAACATAGGCTTGTGTCCAGCCCTTTTCTTCTCTGGCCCGTTTGAGAGCCGCCCCGAGGCCGTGAAAGTCAAACCTTCTTTCATCTTGGTTCATTCTCATATCACCCTATATCATTGTACATTTCTGGTTGAATTATGAGAATGTAATACAATTTGATGTGAAGTGATATTTTATTTCGTGTAGTGCCAATATAAAGGCATCCTTGTGAAGAATTTTAATGCATGGTACAGTAGGAGTGTCTGAGGGCTCGAAATTAAAAATGGCTTTGACTTTGCCCTTACGGAAAGGTTTATACTTTATCTCAAGAAAAGAAGGTGAGAGATTAAATGTTATCAATAGGTGAGTTTTCACGGATTTGTGAGGTAACGCCAAAAACACTACGATATTACGAGGAAATAGGACTACTCTATCCCGAAGAAATCAGTTTGGAAAATGGGTATAGATATTATTCTATTAAGCAATTAGAAAAAATGTTGCTTATCAATAGGCTTAAGTCCTATAAACTTTCTTTAGAGGAAATCAAAGTAATTACAGGAGCAATGGGGGTATCATCAGATAATCAGATACTCTCTGCTCTGATCCGACAAAAAGGTTTGCTGTTAAATCAAATCGAAAAAATTAGCGACATCATTCGCCAAATTGATTTTGATATTCAGCAAATTAAAGTGGGTAAATCAATTATGAGCTACCTGCTTGATATTGATGTAAAACTTGTTGAATATCCTCAACAAAATATTCTCTATTTGCGTAGAAAACTTACACATGAAGAGTGCTTAAATGGATATAGTCAATTTTTTTGTAAGCTGTATCAAAAGATAGCAACTGAAAAATTAACAGTTATGGGGCCTGCAATTACTATATATCATAACCCAAGTTGTGATCCCTTTGAATTTGAAATTGAATTTGCTGTTCCGATCAAAGAAGTGGTTACTGGAACAAGAGACTTTCAAAATGGCTTGTGTGTAAAATCAACTCTGAATGGTTCCTACGCAAACATTACATCTATTTATGCGCGCCAGCAAGAGTGGGCTGAGTCAAATGGATATGATTTTATCAGGTCACCATTTGAGCTCTATATTACTGAGCCTAATGCTACTAATACACCCGATGACTATATTACAGAAATCTATTGCCCTGTAATAAAAAGGAGATAAAATGATAGACAAAAAACTTACAAGCAATCTTCACACCATCATTCTAAATGAATATGAAAATACAGAAGGCATTGTTATTCTGGAAGCTGGACAAATCGTTTTTGAAGAATACTTCGGTAACTCAAATAGCAAGAGTAAGATTCATATCGCATCAGTAACTAAAAGTATTCTATCTGCATTGATAGGCATTGCGATTGAAAAGGGATATATTAAATCGACAGAGGAAACTGTAATGGGGTATTTTCCCGAATACACCTCCATTTCTTCTAATGGTGTGAGGGAAAAAGTAACTATCCAAAATTTATTAACAATGACTGCTCCGTATTCTTTTAATGACTGGAGCGAGCCACTGGAGGCGTTCTGTACATCCCCCGACTGGATTGAATTTGCATTACAAGAAATGGGACAGAATGGTGAAATAGGAACCTTCAAATATTCTACTGCTAGCGCTCATTTGTTATCAGCGATATTAACCCGTGTTACGGGAACAAGTACAAGAGAGTTCGCCAACAAATTTCTTTTTACTCAAATTGGAATAGATAGTATTAACGAATATCCTATGAGTTCTTACGGATATGATGATTTATTCGGGAAAAGAGTCAAAGGCTGGGTTCATGACCCAAACAATATTACTACTGGCGGATGGGGACTTACATTGACTGTGCGTGAAATGGCCCGATTTGGACAGTTATATCTGAATAACGGTTTTTGGAATGGAAAACAAATCATTCCGCAAGATTGGATAGCTAAATCGATCTCGCCTAATCTCAATCATTACGGATATATGTGGTGGCTGTTTGAAAATCACGGACTTGATGCCTTTGCAGCTATGGGGGATGGTGGTAACACAATTTGTTGCGTCCCGCAGAAAAAACTTGTTGTTGCAATAGCATCACATTTCATTCCAAATCCGAAAGATAGGTGGCTGTTAGTCAAAGATCATATTCTCCCAGCTATTCGTTAAAATTAACTCGCCATATAGAACGGTAATAAAAAAAACCGTTGTTATGGCGACTGGATATTCACGCGCCAAAACAAAATACAGTAGCCCTACGGCGGTTTTGAAATAACAATTTCAAGCCGCCGTTTTCTTTTTGAAAAATGAGAATACGGAGGGTGTGTTAAAGTCGCCCTTTTTTAAGGATACGGCGGTGTCCAGGAGGTATCGCCGTGTCTATTTTTGTCTTTTTTCACAGTACCCATGACCTGCACCAGTTAAAAAAAGCATAGCTCCCCCTCCGGGACAGTCTGGTTATGAATGTGAAATCAGACAATACATAAATGAATGTGTAATTTCATGCGTCCGTGTGGCTTCATGCCGCCCGGGCGCTTTTGTGTTCTTATGGGGCTGCTTCGGGTCATGTTGGCCCGAAGTCATTCCCCGGTGCCGCTCCCCGCCGCCTTCGTTTCGGTCAATCGTCAACCAACAACCGAAACGGAGGTCAATATGGCTATTATCAATTTGCGGGACTATTACCCATTCTATACATCGGATTGCTTCATGGAAGTATCGGAAGAAGTTGCAGAAATGTTCAAAGAGTTTGATCGTAAAGAGGCTGCCTACCGGCTGCGTACATACCGCCACAAAGCCTACTATTCCCTTGATCGGGATGACGGGCTGGAGCATGAAGCTCTCTTTGTCGCCTTATCTCCCCATGAACTGTATGAGCGGAAAGTGACCATGCAGGAGCTTCATGCGGCGATTGCCAGTCTGCCGAACAAACAGGCAAAGCGAATTTATGCCCGATACTATCTGGGAATGACGGTAAATGAAATTGCCGAAGTAGAAGGTGTAGACCCAAGCCGTGTCCGAGACAGTATCCGCCGTGGTCTGAAGCAGCTGGCAAAGTATTTTTAGGGTAGAATAACAGAGGGCGCAAGGTCTCAAAGTGCTTCTGCATAAGACCTTGCGCCCTACCTATTGTAGTAGCCTTAGAGGTGTATTTTGTAAAGCCATCTTTGAGTGAAGAAACATGATCTTTATCAAGAAAATTTGTCGGCTCATCTAATAGCAATACATCTGGTTTTTCAAGCAGTAGCTTTGCCAAAATCACTTTTCCTCTCTGGCTCGTTTGAGAGCCGCCCCGAGCCCATGAAAGTCAAACCTTCTTTCATCTTGGTTCATTCTCATATCACCCTATATCATTGTACATTTCGGGTTGGATTATGAGAATGTAATGAAATTTGATGTTAGGTAGTATTTCATTTCCGCGGCCGACATATTGACAAATTAAACGTGCAAGGTTATAATGTACTTGTATGATAAGTACATTGCAGAACAAAGGAGGGGCGTTGTGGAAATCATCATAAGCAGCAACACGAGCAAACCAATTTATGAGCAGATAACTTCACAGATAAAAGCCATGATTATGAGTGGTGAATTAAAAACTGGTGATCCGATTCCCTCTATGCGGGCGCTGGCAAAGTCCATTCATGTGAGTGTCATTACCGTTCAAAAAGCATACGAAGATTTGCAAAGGGACGGTTTTATTGAAACTACGGTAGGACGAGGAAGTTTTGTATCGGCTCAAAACAAAGACTTTTATCAGGAAGAACGACAGAGATTGGCCGAAGAACATTTGCAAGAAGCTGCTGATATTGGGCGGACAAGTGGAATATCGTTAGAAAAGCTGGTTGAATTGCTAACGATGTTTTATCAGGAGGAGGATTAACTATGGATGCAATTTTGCAAGTCGATAACTTGACAAAGCAGTACACGGATTTTAAGTTAGACCATGTTTCTTTTTCGGTGCCAAAAGGAACGATCATGGGATTGATTGGCGAAAATGGAGCTGGAAAAAGCACAACCATCAATGCCATTCTTGACCTGATCCGTAAGGACGATGGTACTGTCACTTTTTGGGGGCAAGAATTGTCGTCCTCTAAACAGCTCAAAGAGGACATTGGCGTTGTCTTTGACGGTATCAATTTCTATGAAACTCTTACACCGGCCAAAGTGGGAAAAATTGCTGGTGCTGCCTACAAACAATGGGATGCACATTTGTTTCAAGACTATCTGAAACGCTTTCAGCTTCCTACGGATAAAGAGATTAAATCTTTGTCCAAGGGAATGAAAATGAAGCTGTGCATTGCCGTTGCCCTTTCCCATAAGCCTAAACTGCTGATTTTGGATGAAGCGACAAGTGGCCTCGATCCTGTGATGCGGGATGATATTCTTGATGTATTTCTTGACTTTGTTCAAGATGAAAACCATTCTATTTTGATGTCCTCGCATATCACAACGGATCTGGAAAAAGTAGCAGACTATATTACCTTTATTCATCAGGGCAAAGTTCTTTTTTGCAAAACAAAAGATGAACTTCGTTACCGTTATGGTATTGTCCGTTGCGGTGCTGTCTTGTTCGACCAGCTCGACAAAGAAGAAGTTTTGACCTACCGTAAGGACGACTATCAATGGAATGTGCTGGTGGCGGACAAGGAAAAGGTCAGAAAAAAATATAAAAATGCCGTAGTGGATGATGCCACCATTGATGATATTCTGCTGTTGTATGTGAAAGGAGAGCAAGCAAAATGAAAAGCCTTGTTCTAAAAGATTTATTCAATATCGGCCATAATGCAAAATCCATGCTGTTTATCCTTGTGGCCTTTGCAGCCGCTTTTATCCCGTTTTCTGGTGTTGAAGGCTATATCTTCGAGTGCGCCATCCTGTGCAGCATGATGATTGTAACAACTTTCTCTTTTGACGATAATTCAAAGTGGACACGATATGCCATGATTATGCCAGTTTCCAAGAAAGAATTAGTGGGCGGAAAATTTATTGTACTGGCTATTTTCTGCGCTGTTGGCAGTCTTTTTGGACTGGTTGTTGGTTCTATCGGCGGCCTTATCACAAATAAAATCACGCTTGACCTTGTAGGGATTGGAGAACTTTTATTTTTGGCTTTGATTTCATGGGTAATCGCTTTAATCTTTGGTAGTATGTCGATTCCCCTTGTATTTAAGTTTGGAGCAGAAAGAGGCCGTGTCCTGTTAGTGGTGTCTTTCCTTATTCCGGCAGGGATTTGTTTTGGAATATATCAACTCCTTACCACATTAGGAGTTGAGCTGACCGATCAGCTTGTGTTTATTCTTCTCTGTTGCTCTCCGCTTCTGGCATTAGCGTGGTGCTATGTGATGTATCAAATCAGTTATCGTATTTTTGCAAAGCAAGAACTTTGATCTTCTTGAATGGTTAGGAGGTATCTATATGGAAAATAAGAGATTTGAAATTACGGAAACCGCTGGTAGTGTAAAGGGGTTTTATGAGGTGGGCGCGGTGGTAAACACCTCAAACCCGATGCGCCTGCCCAGCGTAGAAGGGGTGCCGTATTCAGACAGCGTTTTCACAAATACCAGCAGCGCACCGATGGCATAGTTGCCGGAGAGCAGCGGCAGAAAGATCTTGCGCATCCGGGCACCGAATCCTGCGCCGAACACTGCACCTGCCTCTTCCAGACTGGAGGGAATGTTCAGCATGGCGTTTTTGAGCATGGTGAGCATGAACGGAAAAACGTGCAGGCTCATCACCAGCACCAAACCGCCCCGTGTGAAGAAGATCTTTTCGCATCCGGCGGCTGCGGGGACCAGCTGCTGCAAAAGCCCCTTTTTCTGCATAAATAAGATCCAGCCCATGGAGGCAATGTAGGGCGGTGTCATGAACGGGATCATAAAAAGGATGTCAAAAACACGGCAGCGGGCAAATTTTGTCCGGGTGCATCCTATTCCAGCACAGTGATCGTCACGCAGCGGAGCAGTTCCACGCGGCCTGCATCCATCTTGAAATGGCAGACTCTTGCATCGTACTTCATGTCGGATCATTTTTATTTGGTCCGAGTGTAATTATAGGATTTCAGAAAACGCAGATATATCAACGGTTTGCTGGCAGTCGGCAAGAGGGATTTATTCTAAAAATTCAAAATGACGAGAACAACGCCGCCCAACAGGACAACGGGCGGCGTTTTCATATATAAAACCACGAAGGGAGGTCACTTCCATACGGCCAGTTTACTAACCGGCTTTTTTCATGCCATGAAAAGGAGGTTTGCAAATGGCAGATGAAACGACCTTTGGCCTATCTGACCGCCGCATGGAGCGGTGAGCCGGATATTGATATGGAGCTGGCGGCCCACTACTCCCGTCTTGCCTATGAGGCGGGCTTTTCCCCCCTCTGCCCGCTTTTGTATCTGCCGCTGTTCTTGAATGACAGCGTTCCCGAGGAACACAAGACCGGGATTGATATGCGCCGGGAAAACTGCGATGCCCCGGAGCGCAATCCAACTGGATGCCGGAAAGCGAGGGCTGACCATGAACTTTGACCACGAAGAATTGACCCTGATGATGCTCTACAACACCGGCACCCGGCTGGGGCTTATCCACGAGTTGCGGCTCATGCAGTGTTACCTGATGCCCGATGAAAAAGTATTTTGTTCTTCCAAAAGATATGCTATAATCAAATCAGACAAAATTCCTCTCTTCAAGCGATTTCTCCGCAATTTTCCTGTGGCTCTGCTCGTATCAAAAATAAGGGACTGAATTTTAATTGTCAGAACGGAGGAACCATTATGGCAATCTTTGAAAAGACCATCCGAAACAAGAATTTTGACAAGTTGCTTCGGAAGCTGGAACAAGAAATCCCGGACAGCAGTTGGTCGGCAGATTTAGAGGCAGGCAGTGATTTCAAAGAGGGCGATGCCCGGTGCAGTGTCCGTGTATTTGAGCGGTACAGCATGATGGGCGGCAACCGCCTGAGTCTGACACTGACCATGTTCCAGAATGCGGACAGTCCGATTCGGCTGTCTGCCATCACCGCAGGAGGCAGTCAGGCGGTGTTCTTCAAGGTGAACACCCTCGGAGAAGAATCCTTTCTGGACGATGTAAAAGACCTGCTGGAAGAGCTCTTGGAGGAATAAAATGTTTTACGCTGGATTTGATATGCTGTTCAGCATTCTGTTTCCCATCCTGTTCCTTGTGGTTTTGGGCATGATCCTATACACCATCATCGGAAATATCAGCACATGGAATAAAAACAACCATTCGCCGCGGCTGACTGTTCCGGCAACGGTTGTGGCAAAGCGAACGGAAGTTTCTCGCCACCATACAGACGATACGATGGCGCATATGTTCACGACCTATTATGTGACCTTTCAGGTAGAGAGCGGCGACCGCATGGAGCTTACCGTAAGTGGTTCGGACTACGGAATGCTTGTGGAGGGCGACATCGGTAAGCTGAGTTTTCAGGGCACCCGTTATCTTGGGTTTGAGCGGAGCTGAACATCCCTGTTCAATTTGATAAATCGGAAGTTGTGGAGGTAATATGATCATGAAAAAAATTCTTTCTTGGTTTTTGTATATCACCTGTATACTGACTTTAGTTGCGTGTGGAAAAAGAGCAGCGCCCATTACGCTACCTCAAGCCGACGAGATCACATCTATTGATATAACCATTGAAGAAAACACAGTAAATCATTCAGACAAAACTTGGATAAGTGAAGTAATCGCCGATATTTCCAGTTCTGAACCGACTAAGAAGGAAAGTGTTCAAGACTTTCCACAAGTGGAAAGTTATATCAAGATTGACTTCCGGCTTGAGACAGGAACAAGCACTATCTTCGCGTATGAGGACAGGGGTAAGTACTATCTTGAACAGCCTTATCAAGGAATTTATAAAATTGATCGCAAACTGTTTGAAAGGTTAAAAGAAATTGAGTGATTAGAATTTGACAAAGGAGTGTGATTATATGGGTAAAGCGATTTTGGCAGCAATCGTTACATTGATTGTTGGTTATTTAGGTACGGTCGTAGGACTTGAACTTTTAGGTAATTGGGTTGAGTTTGGATTGCTCATTGCTATTGCAGTAATGGGTGCTTTTATCATCTACTTCAATGACAAGAAGTAAGACAATTCCAGTTTATCAAATAAGTAAATCATTCCATACCTCTGCGGGCGGCCACAAAACGGTTGTCCGCTCTTTTTATGCTCAAAAAACGAAGGGAGGAACGCTATGTCAAGCAAAACCGAAGAATATCTCGCCCTCGCCCAGCGCACGGCGAATGGTCTGACCCGGTATTGGGAAAGCTGGACGGATTACCTGACCACCGCATCCCGACTGTACAAGTACCCCTTTGCGGACCAGCTCATGATCTACGCCCAGCGCCCGGATGCCACTGCCTGCGCCGACTTTGACATCTGGAACAACCGGATGAACCGCTATGTGCGCCGGGGTGCCAAGGGCATCGCCCTGCTGGACGAATCCAGCGGATTCCCCCGGCTGCACTACGTTTCGCTTCTGGATGCGTCTGTCCCGGAACAGATGAAGTATGCTTCTCTGGCAGAAGCCGCTTCTCACCTCATGCAAGTCCTCAACGACCCGGAGAGCATCACCGGGTAAAAAGCGTCCCGCCGGGACGCACAGCCTGCATTGAAAAATGCAGAACAAAGGGGTTTGGGGCGCTTCCCCAACAAGCATTTTGCAACGCAAAAAGTGTTTTTGTATAGACGAAAACATTGCTTGCTGGCACTGCGTACCGTAGAACTCCCGCTTTAATCTTCACGGGTGATTTCTCCGACATCGGATTCCATCGGTGCCGCACTTTGGTTTTCTGCTCTTTTCCTATACTGCGCTGGACTGATGCCATACTCCTTTTTGAACACCCGGCTAAAATAAAGCTGGTTATCGTACCCCACGATCTCAGCAATCTCACCTATATTATAATCGGTATTCTCCAACAGGCTCTGCGCATTGACCATCCGCAAGGAAAGGATGTACTGCGCCGGACTTATCTTCATGTGCTGTTTGAAATTACGAATGAACCAGTTCGTACTGATATGCAGCGATTCGGCATACTGCGCCACGCTGATCTTCGTATTGTAGTTTTCGTTAAAATAAGAAACCGCTATCTCGATTTCTTCGGGGATCGTCACGGTATAGTTTTCGCCGTTCTGCTGCTGGCGGCTGACAAGCAGCAGAATGTTGTTGAACGACGAAGCGATGTAATCTTCATACCCGTATTCGCATTGCTGAAGTTCCCGAATAATTTTTCGGAACGACATCTTATATTCCGGCAGGGTTCCACTGTAAAAGACGTGCTGATTCAAAGAGATGCCATGGTACTCCAGAATGTTCTTAACGTCATAGCCAGTAAAATGAATCCAGAACACCTCCGGGTGATCTTCAACATAGTAAACGTACTTTTGAACCTCTTTGGGCTTGTAAAGAACCATGTGGCCGGAGTCAACGATTTCCTCGATTCCATTAAACCAGAAATGCGCCTTGCCCGATGCCACATATAAGATCTGATAGTCTCTGCGGCCCTTCTTCCAGTATGTCGGCAGCATGGGACGCTTTTTCAGGCGGTAGGTGCCGCAGCTTCCTACCACCAACGGTTTTGTGTAATCCTTGAAATCAAGACGAGAGTTGTTTAAGTAGCCAGAGTTGAAATACATCTCAATACCATCTTCTTTCTTAAAGACTTCGCCGGAATCGGAATGCGTTCTGTTTGATTTTCACAAACCGTGTGATTTTGTGCATACTTTGTTCCATTTTTTCAATATGATTTTATCAATATAAATTTTATAATACTTTCAGACAAAACGCAAGAGAATTTGACATCTTGCCAAAAAAGCGTAAGCCTTGTAAAATCGAAGTAAATGAGGAGAATCGGAAAATGACGGAGAAACGCTATTTGAAATGGTACAACAAAGTCGGCTATGGTTCAGGTGATATTGCAGGCAACGTGGTATACGCATTCCTGTCATCCTTTGTAATGATCTATCTGACCAACACGGTTGGTTTGAACCCCGGCATTGTCGGCACCCTGATCGCAGTCTCCAAGCTGCTGGATGGTGTAACTGACATCTTCTTTGGCTCTTTGATCGACAAAACGCACTCTAAGATGGGCAAGGCTCGTCCGTGGATGCTGTACGGCTACATTGGCTGCGCCATCACGCTGGTGGCTATTTTTGCAATTCCCGCGAATCTCGGTCAGTTTGCACAGTACGCATGGTTCCTGATTGCGTACACGCTGCTGAACGCCGTGTTCTACACCGCCAACAACATCGCTTATTCTGCCCTGACCGCTCTTGTTACGAAGAACAGCGCAGAGCAGGTCGAGATGGGTTCTTACCGCTTCATGTTCGCCTTTGCCACCAGCCTGCTCATCCAGTCCATCACGCTGGGTGCTGTTATGGCATTGGGCGGTGGTGCTGCCGGTTGGCGCACTGTTGCAATCATTTACGCCATCACCGGTCTGCTTGTCAACACCCTCTCCGTTTTCTCCGTGAAGGAACTGCCGGAAGGCGAATTGGTGGATACCACCGACAAAAAGGAAATCGAGCAGGACGAAAAGTATAATCTGGTTCAGGCGGCAAAGCTGCTTGCTGGTAACAAATATTATATGATGATTTGCGGCACCTACATTTTGCAGCAGATCTACGGTGCCATGATCAGCATGGGCACCTACTATGCAACCTACATCCTTGGCAACCAGAATCTGTTCGGTGTATTCTCTTGGGCAGTCAATATCCCTCTGATTATTGCACTGGTGTTCACCCCGACCTTGGTTGCAAAGTGGAATGGAATGTATAAGCTGAATGTAATGAGCTATACTCTGGCAACGATTTCTCGTGCACTGGTTGCTGCAGCTGGTTACATGGGCAGCGGCAATGTGACCTTGATGCTGCTCTTTACCGCAATCGCTGCTCTGGGTCAGGGTCCTTGGCAGGGCGACATGAACGCCGTGATCGCAGCTTGCTCCGAGTACACTTGGCTGACGAAGCACAAGCGTGTGGACGGAACGATGTACTCCTGCACTTCTCTGGGCGTAAAACTTGGCGGCGGTCTTGGCACCGCAATTACCGGCTGGCTGCTGGCTGCAAGCCATTTTGACAGCAGTCTGGCCGTCCAGCCCGAATCCTGCATCTCGATGCTGAAGATCATGTATCTTGTGATTCCCTTCGCTCTGGATGCAATCATCACCTTCATTCTGTCTCGTCTGAAAGTTGAAGAAGCAAACGAACAGCTTCGTGCAGCAATGGATAATTGAGAGCAGTTCCTGCTCTCTCGACCCATAAGACACCAAGACCCACACGATTGTGTCGTGTGGGTCTTGGTGTTGCCTTGGAAGAAGCCCCGCCGAAGAACATCTGCCTGCCGTTATACAAGCGAGGGAATGTATGAAAAAAAGAAACCCATCTCTGAGGAGCAGCATTATCTCTGTGAAATCGGTCTGAAAAAGATGCCCTATCGGTCTTCCTGGCTCTTCAAATCCTATACGGAGGAAAGCCTCACGCACATCACGATTGCGGCCTATTATAATGTGGACGAGGCGTTTCTTCAAACTCCCACTGCAGCATGGGGGAATCTATGGGATTGCCGTGCCGCGCTTCGCAAGCTGGTATCCTCCGTCTATCCGGAAAGCGATTTGAACCTTCCATTCGGAAAAAACGGAAAATTCTTATTCCAACCTGGGTATACTCCTGTTGTGTCCGACATGAAGAAAATCGTTCAGAAAACTGCCGCATTGTCTTTCCCCCAATGGGCGTTAGCCGTATGGGATATGGATACCGCAACATTATATATGGTCAAATACGACAGAAGTCATTGATTTTCTTTGTCTATCTGTGATACCATTCGTTACGAGACCAACGGCGTTGCTCTCTTCGCCTATGGTGGAGACTCCGGCACTCAAAGAAATTTTCCAAAAAACACAACGAGGTGACTATTTTTGAAACGTCGAACTTTTCTTGTCTGCACCGCTGCACTTTTTTGCGGTGCGCTTCTGGCAGTGGGCTGCACTCAAAAAATCTCTCAGCCCGTCCTTCAGCAAATCGAATACTCCAATTTGGCAGATTCGGATACACAGGCTCTTCTTTCCAAGCTTTTGCAGGATGCCGGCGTATCCGACCTGCGGATACAGACCTTCTTGGATCATGTGCAAAAGTTCAACAATGCTGTGGATCCGGCATGGCTCACCACAGGGTTTGAAAATGCCAAGCCTTCGGATCTGAAATACGATCCTTACTCCATGCAGGACGCATGGACGGAAAAATATGACACCTTCCCCGGCTGGAACTGTCGGATCACCGCTTGTGGGCTGTTCGGTGATTTTATCACTGTCACGGGCAAGGCAGACCTTGACTCAGCCGAGGACACCCTGTTTATGGACTATGAAACACTGGATTCTGACCCGGAATCCCTTTGCGGCGACGAACGGCAAAAGTTTGATGCGCTGTTCGCCCCGGTTAAAACCACCAATACGACCGATATTCCTACCCATTTGAAAACGATTCAGCAGGAATGGAAGAAACGCGGTCTCTCCTTCGTGGACGATGATAAGATTCGTCTCGTCTCCGTAGTCCTGCACGATCAGTTCTCTGAAACGGACAATTCTCTTATGATCGGTCATGTCGGCGTTATGCTTCCCACATCGGATGCGGTCTATTTCGTCGAAAAGGTCGCTTTTCAGGAGCCGTATCGCTTGTTGAAGTTCAAAAATCGAACCGAGCTGAGCGATTATCTGATGCTGAAATACGATAACTCGTGGGGACAGGATACTGCCCATACCTTTATTATGGAAAATTCAGACCTGATGGACGGCTGGCGCATTCTTGACGAACAGGAAAATGCAGGCTGAAAGCATCCAATTTGCTGAGAACCGTTCGGTCTGACAGATCATTCGCCCTCTGATGCCAAAAAGACGCTGCAACCTCTCACCCAGAGGCGGCAGCGTCCTTTTTTATAAAGGAAAACATAGACACGGCGGCATCCTCCTATACGCCGCCGTGGATTTACACGGTGCTAGGTCGTCGTTGGTTTAGGATAAATGCAAAGAAACGGCGGCCTTGATTTTGTCAAAGCCGCCGCTTCATAGGCGCGTGAAAATGTGTCTGCTTTACGACGGATTTTTTCTTTTGCCGTTGGGCGGGGCGGGTTCTCGTTGTATATTAAGATAAAAAAGAACCGATAATCACAAGTAAACTTACTTTGTGCATTACCGGCTCTGCGTCTGTGCGTCTGGCTCTTGGATGATAGATAAATTTAGTTTTCTTACCGCAATCAGGGTTTCATGTTTGCATTTAGGACAATATAACGGAAAATTATCCAGTATTGTATCATTGCGAATTTTCAACCGCGTTTTGCTTCCACAAAAGGGACATAAAATCCATTCTATCTTCATCTTATCTTCCTCTGTGCTTAGTTTTCTTCTTTTCCTACCGTATAGCAAGCTGACGTTTTTTCTTCGCCTCTTTACATTTCCGAATTGGACCTAACCTGTTTTTCAGTCATAGACAATTCCCGATGAAGGTGTAACGCCATAAATACAGTGATTACTACGGAAATCACATCTGCGATGGGTTGGGCATATAGGATTCCGTTCATTCCCCATACCATAGGCAGCAGCAAAATGACAGGAACAAAGCAGACACCTTGTCTGCATGCTCCCAAAAAGAAACCTGCCGCACCTTTACCCAAGGCAAGGAACAAAGAGGAGTAAACCGTGTAGAAACCAAAAAGAATGAATGTGATCCCATTTGCAAACAGTGATTTTTGACCCACTAAAATCATTTGAGTATCTCCCTCAGTAAATTGAGAGATAATCTGCGTAGAAAAAACAGCCATCACCAAACCTACGACTAAGCAGAAACTTGTAGACCAAATGATTGAGGTTTTGATTGCTTCGCGCAAGCGATCAAACTTCTTTGCCCCATAGCTGAATCCGGCAATAGGCTGGAACCCTTTCAGAAATCCAAAGACAACAAGCGTTCCCATAGAAGTAATTCGCGTGACTGCCCCCATGCCTGCAATGACCGAATCGCCATAATTGCTGGACGCGCGGTTAATTAGCGCAATCGAAAGACTTGTCAGCAGTTGGAACACTAAAGTGGGAACTCCAATTTTTAAAATTTCCGTCATCATTTGCCTCGTAGGAGAAAACTCTTTTATGCTGAACGTAAATACGCTTTTTTTGCGAAGAACATAGGCGAGATAAACAAGCGTGGATACCATTTGCGAAATTGCTGTGGCGATTGCTGCACCTTCTACTCCCATGTCCAAAATATAAATGAAAAGAGGGTCTAATCCGATGTTCAATACGGCTCCCAATAGCAAGGCACACATGGTCGTTTTTGCTGCACCCTCGCTACTTACAATATTGTTCATTGTTACATTAAACACATTGAAAATACAGGACAGCACATAAATTCTTGCGTATGTCATGGCATACGGCATAATCGTTTCCGTCGTGCCCAACATTCCCAAAATTGGTTTAAGGAAAATCGTAGAAAGTAGGATGATAATAGCACCAATCAAAATACTGCTATACAGTGCAGTGCTTGCCACTTTATCGGCGGTATCTTTATCTCCGCGCCCTAATAGTCTTGACAGATAGGATGCGGCTCCGTTACCGAACATAAGCCCCAAACCAACCACGACTTGCCCCAAGGGGAACACGACGGAAATAGCACCCATTTGGCTTTTGCCCAAACCAGCCACAAAATAGGCATCCACCAGATTATAGAGTGCATTGATCAACATCCCAATCATAATCGGTATGCCGAGAGCCATCAGAGCTTTGGGGATAGGCGCACTGCCCAAAAGCTCAAGTTTGTTGTTTCGTTCATTCATTGTTAAAACTCCTTTCGTTTCTTCAGGTATAATTTACAGTAGTGTAGGTTATAGTACTACACCGTATAAATAATAGTACTATAATTTATAGTATATGTCAAGAGGTGAGGCAATTTATCTTGACAAAAAGTATAAAATACAATACTATATTTTATAGTGAATTTGACGGTCTTCTTTTATTCAGAAAACATAACGAAAGGGCGTGATTCCACATGGCAACCATAGATTTAATTGTATTGGGAATATTGAAAAAGGAGCCAATGAGTGCCTACGATATTCAAAAGTTAGTAGAATATAGAAACATATCCAAATGGGTAAAAATCAGCACTCCATCCATTTATAAAAAAGCCATTCAGCTAGAAGAAAAGGGGCTAATCCGAGGCGAAATCGTAAAAGAAGGGAAGATGCCAGAAAAAGTGATTTATTCCCTGACGGATGCCGGAGAAGCAGAATTTGAACGGCTCATGTTTGAGATTTCTGAAAAACCTATTAACATTTTTCTAGACTTCAACGCAGTTATTGTGAATTTGGATTCCTTGCCACCTGAAAAACAAAAATCGTGTATAGCAGAAATTGAGGAAAATATTAGTACCTTAAAATCCTATCTGGAATATAATATACAGAAAAAAGAAAATGAACCCAGTATTCCCGCAACAGGTATGGCTGTTTTGCGTCAGCAGTATGTACTGGTGGAAGCAATCCAAGCATGGATTGCTTCATTAAAGGAGAATTAACAATTGATCATCCTGCGAAAGACCAGAAACTTTGAGTGGCGCTGGTCTTTTATATATGAATTATAAACTTCAACCAACCTGCATATAGCAACATTCCAGGGGCAAAGTATGAATTATAAGGCCCATATCCCTCCAGCGTGAGGGAGAAGATATGGCGCACCACTTCGGCGGCTTCTTCGTCCAGACGCTGCAACCTCTCACCCAGAGGCGGCAGCGTCCTTTTTATATCGGAATGGTTGCAGGGAAACTCTGGGCTTATGACAGGGTAACGATGAACGTACCGGTTTATACCGAACCGCCATTAACGCATATTCCCATGACCACAACCATGAAGTATAATCGTAACCAGTTTCAGTTTATAACGAGTTTCTGGAATTTCTGGATTCTTATTGGGCGGTTCCACGAGAACAACAAACAATTACGCCAGCGCAGATGCGAGTGTTAAAGTGCGCTGAGATCTATATTTAACCCTTTTCTTGCAACGGTGTACAAAGGGAACATAATAAAAAACTTAATAATGGACTGCCAATCTTACACAAAGTACCGCCCAAACGAGACTACGGGCGGTATTTTTGTATCATGGCGGAGAAAGGAGGAACTTCCCACGGGGACTTGACTGAAAAGTTGAGCCCCTTTTTTCATGCCAAAAAACAGGAGGTAAATGCTTATGGCAGATGATAAAACCACAAAAACGCCGGAACAGCCGGTAACGGATAGCGGGCCGGGCAAGGAAACGCCTCCCGCTCCCCCAAAAGAGCCGGAGAAGGTTTCCGTTTCCCCGGAGCCGGAAAAAAAGACGGAACCGGAGGTAAAGAACCCACAGGTTTCTGTCTATAACTTCGCTGAAATTATGAAGGAAAAGAAAGCCGAGGAACGGGCGGCAGCTCCCGGCGGGGAAAAGCCTGACCCGGCAAAAGCGGAGAAACCGGAAAAGCAGCCGGAGGCTCCGAAAAAAGCGGAGGAAAAACCAAAAGAGCCGGAACAGCCGAAGCGCCGGGGCCGTCCCCCGAAAGCAGATAAGGACAAGGCCGCAACCCCGAAGCCCAAAGCTCCCGCACAGAAACCGGAAAATGCGGTCAAAAAGGAACCGGAGAAAAAAACGGCTCCAACGGTACAGGCCGCTCCCGCTCCGAAGGAACCCGAAAAACCGAAGGATGCACCACGCCGGGGCAAGGAGCAGATCGTCTATATCAAGCTGAACGAGCTCTACGCCTTCAAGAACCATCCCTTTGAAGTCCGGGATGATGAAGAAATGCGGGCTATGGTGTCCAGCGTCAAGGACAAGGGCGTGACCCAGCCCGCTATTGTTCGTCCCCGTGAGGATGGCGGCTATGAGATCGTGTCCGGCCACCGCCGCCAGAAAGCCAGCGAGCTTGCCGGATATGCGGATATGCCCTGTATCGTCCGAAACCTGACGGATGATGAAGCCATCACACAGATGGTCGAGGACAATCTCAACCAGCGTGAAGAAATCCTCCCCAGTGAGCGGGCCAAAGCCTTGAAAATGCAGCTTGAAGCCATCAAGCACCAGGGCTCCCGCACTTCGGGCCAAATTGACCCGAAGGACGCAGGCAAACGCTCCAACGAGATTGTGGCCGAGCGCAATAAGATGGCGGTCAAGCAGGTTCAGCGGTATATCCGTCTCAATGAGCTGGTTCCAGACCTGATGAAGCTGATGGATGAAAAAAAGCTGGGTTTTACTACGGCGGTGGAGCTTTCCTATATCGGCAAGAAGAACCAGAACTATATCGCCGTCGCCATTGACAGCCAGCAGTCCTCGCCTTCACAGGCGCAGGCAAAGCGTATCTGTTCCCCGAGATTGTACGGGGGCCTCCCGGATAGCGGGAACCCCGACGGAAAGGAGGTTTTATGCAGGAAGAAGTAAACCAAAAAACGGTTGCCCTTTCGATCAGGACAACGAAGCTCACGGGAAAAGTGCTGGCTGCCGCTCTTGGGAAGGTAGCGCGGGCGCTGCAAAAGCACCACCGGAAGGCGCTGACCCCGCAGGGACGCCAGAGTGTAAAAAAGCTGATGAACCACTATGGCGGCAAAAGCGCCATGCCCTATGTGGGAGCCCCAAAGGATTTTGACCGGATCGCAAAGGAGTTCCATGTGGACTACGCTTTCCATAAAGTGAGCCCCGGTCATTACCTACTGTTTTTCAAAGCCAATCAGGCGGACGCTATCACGGCGGCCTTCCAGAAGTACAGCGCAAAGGTGCTGAACAAAGAGCAGGACAAGGCTTCCATCCTCGGCCAGCTTCGGAAATTCACGGAGCAGATCAGGACGCAGGCAAAGGAAAAGCAGCGGACCAGAGAGGCGGTGAAGGACGGACGTTGAGTGACAAGATTAGAAAATATGTGCTCCCAAACCTGCCGTACCTCTTTGTGTTCTGGTTCTTCTCCAAAATCGGGACGGCCTACCGGATCGCCCCCGGCACAGACTTCGGGACAAAGCTCATGGGGATGCTCGATACCTTCCCCAGAGCCTTTGAAACCTACTGGCCGGGGCTTGGCGGTATTGACCTGCTGGTGGGCCTTGCCGGTGCGGCTGGGGTGTATCTGCTGATACAGTCAAAGATCAGGCAGGCGAAAAAATTCCGGCGGGATGCAGAGTACGGCACCGCCCGCTTTGGAACAAAGGAGGATATAAAGCCGTTTGTAGACCCTAAATTTCAGAACAATGTCATTCTGACCGGGACGGAGTTCCTGACCATGAACACCCGTCCGAAAATACCCGCCAATGCCCGGAACCTAAACGCCTGTGTCATCGGCTCGTCCGGTTCGGGTAAGACAAGGTTCTGGCTGACCCCGCAGCTTCTTCAAGCTCATTCCTCGTATGTGGTGGTAGACCCGAAGGGCGGCACCCTCGATCAGTGCGGGCGGTTCCTGCAACGGGAGAAATACAGGGTGCGGGTGTTCAACAGTATCGACTTTTCAAAATCCATGCACTACAATCCGCTGGCCTATATCAAGACGGAAAGCGATGTTTTGAAATTCGTTACTGCTCTGATCGCCAACACCAAAGGCGACGGCAAGGAGGGCGACGAGTTCTGGACTAAAGCTGAAACCCTCTTGTACTGCGCCCTTGTGGCCTACATCGTCTTTGAGGGGCCGGAGGAGGAACGCAACATGAATACGCTGGTGGAAATGATAAACAGCATGGAAGTCCGGGAGGATGACGAAACCTTCAAAAACGCGGTGGACTATATGTTTGACGGGCTGGAACGCCGCAGCCCCCAGCACTTCGCCGTGAGGCAGTATAAGAAATACAAGCTCGCCAGCGGCAAGACAGCCAAATGGCCTACCCTGTCACAAAGGAGTTCCGGGAACAGCTCAATACTGCTGTTCTGCAAGCCTATGAGGCAAAGCTGGAACAGATGGCGGAGCGCGGCTCTGTGGGGCGTGCGTCCATCAGCGACCAACTCAAAGCCGGAAAAGCGGCTGCCGAACAGGCAAAGGCAGAGCGGCCTCCGAAGGAAAAGCCCAGCCGCAGTGCAGAGCGTTGACCTCGGGCCATGCTGGCACGAAGCAGAAAGGAGGCGGGAACCATGCCACGCAAACGGACGGGCTATGACGCGGCCTGCTATTACGACGGAAAACTGCTGGGCCGCTGTACCAAAGCGGACAGCGACGCCTATACCCTGTTGATGAACGCCTGCGGCGGGGAGGCCGCCCGTGTCCTTCGGGAATATGCCTATTTTTCCCCGGAACTGAAAGCCATCTTAGAAAAGGCAGCACTCATGCAGGCAGACCGGAGCCGGACGGGCGGAATGTTCCATGCGCCGAAAAGCTCCCCGTGGGGCGAGGTGCAGAATTGTGAAACCCTCTGTCCGGGGGTGTTTTGGGTATCTACCGCCAGCCACGGCGGAACGATGGTGGCAAATGAGGTAGCCGCCGTTCTCTCCCCGGCGGCCAAAAAATGCGGCTTCAAGGACAAGGGCTATATTTGCTATGAGGAGGACGCACAGGAAAGCGTAGTGCTCCGGGAGCTGCTGGACAAAAAGCTGTGGAAAATCCCTGACCGCATTAAGGACAAAGGACAGTTTGAAGAAAAACTCAATCAGTCCATCCGGCAGTATCACCCCGAATACTGGCGGGCAAGGCAGAGCGGACGAGAGGCCGCCGAAGCTGCCCGCAGCACAGCCCCGGCCAAAGAGGCCGCAAGATAACCTCGGGCCATGCTGGCCCGAAGCAATAAAGGAGGTGTACCAAAATGGCCTATGTGCCAGTACCAAAAGACCTTTCCAAAATCAAGACAAAGCTGGCCTTCAACCTAACGAAGCGCCAGCTTGTTTGTTTTTCCAGCGCGGCGGCGGTGGGCCTCCCGGCTTACCTGTTTTCCCGTGGCAGTATCGGGAACAGTGCCGCCATGTTCCTGATGATCGGCCTCATGCTCCCGTTCTTCTTTCTGGCTATGTATGAACGAGACGGTCTGCCGCTGGAAAAAGTGCTGAAAAACATCATCCGCACCCGGTTCCTCTATCCCCGTGTGCGGCCTTACAAAACCGAAAACTTCTATGCGCTGCTTAGCGCCAGAAAGGAGGCGCAGCCGATTGCGAAACAGCAGAAGGGCCGGAAAGCCCGCAGGCAGAAAGCCTGAAAAACAGGGCCTTACCGGCCTGTTCACGAAAGGAAAGAATATTCCCACCACCGCCCAGCAGACCCTCCCTTACCGGGAAATGTACCGGGACGGGGTGTGCCGGGTAGCGGACCGCTATTACACCAAAACCATTGAATACGAGGACATCAACTACCAGCTCGCACAGTCCGAAGATCAGGCGGCCATCTTTGACGGGTGGAGCGCCTGCCTCAACTACTTTGACAGCAGCCTTCCGTTCCAGCTTTCCTTCCTCAACCACCGAAGCCGCCCGGGCAGCCGGTACAGCGTGAACATCCCCATGCAGGATGACGATTACAACAGCGTCCGGTGTGAGTATGTGGAAATGCTGGAAAACCAGATCGCCAAAAGCAACAACGGCATTGTCCGCACAAAGCTCCTGACCTTCGGCGTGAACGTGGACGACCTTCCCACCGCCAGGGCAAGGCTGGAACGTGTAGAGGCGGACATTTGCGGGAACTTCAAAAAGCTGGGCGTCAAGTGCCGTTCCCTTTCGGGGCTGGAACGGCTGGAGCTTCTTCACGGGCAGCTTCACCCCGGCAGCGGCTCCCCCTTCCGGTTTTCATGGGATATGATCCCCAAAACCGGGCTTTCCTCCAAAGACTTTATCGCCCCGGACAGTTTCGATTTTCGTTTCAGCCGTCTGTTCCGGGTGGGGACGACTTGGGGCGCTGCCTCCTACTTGCAGATTTTGGCCTCGGAGCTCTCGGACAAGCTGCTGGCGGAGCTTTTGGAAATGGACGCGGAAATGACCATCACTCTCCATATCCAAACCGTCGATCAGGCCGCCGCCGTAAAATCCATCAAGGCCAAAGTCTCCGACATTGACAAGATGAAAGTGGAGGAACAAAAAAAGGCAGCCCGGTCAGGGTACGACATGGACATACTCCCGCCTGACCTTGTAACGTACAGCAACGACGCAAAGACCCTCTTGGAAGATTTACAGAGCCGGAATGAAAGAATGTTCCTTCTGACCTTCCTTGTGGTAAACATGGCCCCGACCCGCCGGGAGCTGGACAACGACCTGTTCACGGTGTCCGGTATCGTCCAGAAATACAACTGCACCTTGAAGCGGCTGGACTTCCAGCAGGAGGATGGTTTTCTTTCCAGCCTTCCGCTTGGCCATAACGGCATTGAGATCAAGCGCGGCATGACGACCAGCTCCACGGCCATTTTCGTTCCCTTTATGACGCAGGAGCTCCGCATGGATGGCGAAGCCGTCTATTACGGGCTCAACGCACTTTCCCATAACGTCATCATGGCAAACCGGAAAAAGCTCAAAAACCCCAACGGCCTGTTCCTCGGCGTGCCGGGCTCCGGCAAATCCTTCGCCGCAAAGCGAGAGCTTGTGAACGTGTTCCTTGCCACCCGTGACCGGATCATTGTGGTGGACCCGATGGGCGAATACTCGCCCCTTATCAAGCGGCTGGGCGGACAGGTCATCGAGATCGCCCCGGACAGCCCCCACCACATCAATCCGATGGACATTGACCTGAGCTTTGACGAGGAAAACCCGATGGCGCTGAAAGCCGACTTTATCCTGTCGCTGATGGAGCTGATCGTTGGCGGCAAGGATGGCTTGCAGCCGGTGGAGCGGACCGTCATTGACCGCTGTGTACGCCAGATGTACCGGGAACATTTGCAGGACCCGGAAACAAGCAAAATGCCGACCCTCCAAACCCTGTATGACCTGCTCTGTTCCCAGCCGGAGGGCGAGGCGGTACGGCTGGCAACTGCCCTTGAAATCTATGTGTCGGGTTCCCTTAACGTGTTCAACCATGAAACCAATGTGGACTTAAACCGCCGTCTGGTATGCCTTGACTTAAAAAAGCTGGGGGCCGGGCTTCGGACGATTGCCATGCTCATTATGCAGGACTTGGTAAACTCGCAGGTGTCCATGAATTTCCTGCGCGGTATCGCTACATGGTGCTACTTCGACGAATTTCATGTGCTGCTCCGTGACCGTCTGACGGCAAGCTATTGTGTGGCGATCTGGAAAATGCTGCGAAAAAAAGGGTGCGTTCCCAGTGCTTTAACGCAGAACGTGAAGGATTTTCTGGCAAGCCCGGAGATCGAGAACATCTTTGAAAACTCGGACTTCCTTGTGCTTCTCTCGCAGGCACAGGGGGACCGGCAGATTTTAGCCAAACAGCTTGGGATCAGCCCCCACCAGCTTTCCTATGTGACCCATACCAATTCCGGCGAAGGGTTGCTGTTCTTCGGGAATACCACCATCCCGTTTGTTGACCGCTTCCCGCAGAATACCGAGCTGTACGCCATTATGACCACCCGCCCGGAGGACAAAAAACAGGAAATGAACCGGGCATAACACACTTCGAGCCATGTTGGCCCGAGGTTTGGAAAGGAGGGATATTTCGTAACATCCAGCACTTCGGGTCATGTTGGCCCGAGGCACAGAAAGGAGGAATCTCTTGGAGACAGTACAAGGATATGTGATTTTGAAAGCTGCCACCTTTGAAACCGGACACGGCTTTGCGCTGGGGCATAATCCGGGAGCGCCGAGCCCCTTTGTGACCTGGCAGTTTACCGAGGGGGAAAACGGCCATCGGGATTACTACTGGGGCCGCTATGGAACCAGTCAGGCGTGGGCGCAGAGGGACTTTGACCGCCGGGTGGACGACTATCAGCAGTTTTACCATGCGGCGGTCAAGCATACCGAGCTGGGACCGGAGGGCGTTTACCGCTATTATTCCACCCAGCGGCCCGTGGACATAGGAACTTACCCGAAGCCGCCGGATAACCAGCCTCTTTCCATCGTCAACTACGATGATGACAGGCGGCGTCCTGTGGCAGACGGCAGGCTGATGGCATGGGGCGAACTGACCTACGCAAAGCCGCTGACCGAAAAGCAGATGGAGGATTATGAACTGAAACCAGCACCGGGCAATCCTGACCGGGTGCGCCCATCCATTACCGCCCGGCTCAAAGAAGGAACCAGAGGGCAGGACCCCCCGAAGGATCCCGGCCAGAAGCGGAGCCATCAAAACCATGAGGAACGATAAAGGAGGATCGCCATGCACGAAAAAGACAACTATCTGAAAACCGCCGAGCTCTCCACGGAGCAGAACTGCAACATGATCGACGGCGTACCCAACAATACGCCCATCCCACCCACGCCCCCGGAGCTGGACGCAAAGCCGCTGGACAAGGTAAAGGAGCCCAAAGAGCGCCGGAAAGGCCGGGAGCTGGAACGCTGATGGAGAACCGCAAGCGGAATGTCCATCTGCACGTCATGGTAACGCCGGACGAGCTGGCAGCCATCCATGAACGGATGGCTGAGGTGGGCATTTCCAACGCCGGGGCTTATGTACGGAAAATGGCTCTGAATGGGTATATCCTGCACATCGACCTTGCGCCCGTAAAAGAGCTGATCTCTCTGCAACGGCGCTGTTCTAACAATCTCAATCAGGTTGCCATACACGCACACACCTATGGCGTGTACCCGGAGGAAATCGACGGATTGAAGCGGGACTATGAAAAGTTATGGGGCGAGGTGTCAAAGGTGCTGCGGGAGCTTTCCGAGCTGGTGGCAAAGTAAATAAGAAGTGGGCGGCAACCGTGTTATTGGTTGCCGCCCACTTTTCAATGATTAGGGGCACAATTTACGCAAAAGCCATTTCCACCATCATTCTCAAAATTGATTTTACATCCACAATCAGGGCAAATATTATATGCGCCTTCAACATATTCATCGTCATCTGTTTCAAATAGAGGTTGAAAATTTGTTTCTTTCAGTTTTCCGTCAATAATAGTGGCTTTTTCAAATCCGTCGTCGCCCTCGAAGTCAAGGTACATATCTGCTTCTCGGATTACCTCTACTTGGATTTTGCCTTCAAAGTTGTGTGCGCCAGCAGGACCTAAAAGAATTTGTTTTGTTTCATCATCGCGGCCCCAATAGTCAAACGATGTGGCGTCTGCTTCTATACGGAAGGTAAAAACATAAGTTATCGTATCATTATCTCTATCGACTTGCTCTGCCGAAATAAACTCATACTCCGTAATTTCCAGTTCGTTGATTCCATTTGTCCCAATGTGAGAAGAAGGCTCAAGATATTCTTCACCAGAGAAAGACAGAGCATCAGAAATGCTTTCAAATACAGCTTCATGCACCCTATCAAAGTAGTCATCATCTGTTATCCTCAATGCTATTTCAACAGCATCTGATTTTGGAATGCCATAGGTGACAGATATATTTGAAAAGAAATCCAGTGCTGTAAGTGCCACAATTTGCATCTGAGTTTCTCGTTGAAATTCTTGACACAGATAAGGATGAAATTCCCTTTGGCCATTGTCATCTATCCACCAGTCGCTTTTTACATCATCAGTTACAAATATAACATTTACGCTTTTTTCTCTTGCATAGCGAAGAATTTCTTTCCACATAATTAGGTCGCTATATTTTCGGACCCCATCTTTGTTTTTAGCATCTTTGAATCCTGGCGGTGTTTGCGGATCAGTTTTATATCTTCGCTCTCCTTCTTCACAAATCTGATATATTTCTTCTTGCGTGACGGATGTCATAACTCGAGAGTCATTTATGATTAGTTCGACCAAATTATATACTGGGTCTTGACCTTTCCACGGATTTGCAATTAAGTCAAGTATAGTTCTATCCTCAAAAAATGCTTCTGGAATAGCCATGAGTTCATCGAACTTCTGGGATAAATCTGCACGCAATTCTTCAATATCAGGGTATTGTAATGACTGCAAATTATCACATAGATTGAGAACTTTGCGAGCTGCATTGCTAATTTGTTTTTTGGTATCGTCGCCTACATTTTGTACTCTCTTTTCCATTTTGCTGAAATAGCCACGATAATGTTTTAGAAACTCATATCGTACAGTCGATGGCATAATAATGCCGCTTTGAATTGCCTGCATACATCTTAATGCAAAATCGGAAAATTCCGGAGAGAAGCGATAAATGTGAAGATAGACATTAGTATCACAAATAACGATATAACCATTATCTATCAGTTCTTTTATATTAACAGGCATTTTGACCCCTCCTAAAATTTACTGCCTATATAAAGTTTACTGCGGTCAATATGTAGTGTCAATATAATACTTCGGGCCATGTTGACCCGAAGCTCCGGGACAGGATTCACTAATCTTTCGCAACATTTATGTCCCTGTGCAGGCATGATAAAATAGAGATAGAAAGAATAAAGGAGGTTTTGATGATGAAGATACTGCTGAAAATATTGGTTGCACCTTTCGCCCTGGCGCTGTCCCTTCTGACGGCTCTGCTGGTGTTCCTGTTTGATATTTGCGCCTTCCTGCTGACGATTGCCTCCGTGATCCTGGCGGTGCTGGGTATCACCCTCTTTTTCACGCCGACCCCCATCGGCGGGATTGTATTTCTATTCCTCGCCTTTCTCCTTTCGCCGTATGGGATGCAAGCGGCGGCTGGCTCCCTTCTTTGGGCGCTGGACGGAGGCAAATCCGCTCTGTACCGGTTTCTGGCAAGTTAAGCAGCCTCGGGCCATACTGGCCCGAAGTCGGGGCGGTCTGGACGGGCCGCCCTTTTTTCATAGAAGGGAGGGATGATTTCTGGCTACCACAACTTTGTTGCAGCGCCATGCAGGCGAAGGCGAAACGATTGCCGAGGCTATCCGGGATTGTCTGGACTATGGCAAAAACCCGGAGAAAACAGAAAGCGGAAAGTATATCTCCGCTTATGAATGTGATCCGGCCACCGTGGCGGACGAGTTCCTTTTGGCAAAGGCCAGCTATGCCGCTATGACGGGCCGGGAACAGAAGAAAGAAAATAATGTGCTGTGCTATCAGATACGACAATCCTTCTATCCGGGCGAGATCACCCCGAAGGAGGCGAACCGTATCGGCTATGAGCTGGCTATGCGCTGGACAAAGGGGCGGCACGCTTTTATCGTTACCACGCACACCGATAAGCAGCACATCCATTGTCACATTTATTACAACTCCACCACCCTTGACTGCACCCGGAAATTCCGAAATTTTTGGGGCTCCAGCTTCGCCCTTCGGCGGCTCTCTGACAGGCTGTGCCTTGAAAACGGGCTATCCATCGTGGAGAACCCGAAGCCCCGGAGCAAGGGCAAGTATCGGAACTATGGAGAGTGGCAGAAAGACCGGAAAGGGCCGCTTTCCTATCAGGACAGGCTGCGCCTTGCCATTGATACTGCGTTGGCAGAACGCCCCGCTGATTTGGACGAATTTCTCAATTTGATGAAGCGGGCCGGGTATGAGGTCAAGACGGTTCGGGGCGGCGGTATCAGCTTCCGGCTGACCGGGCAGGGACAGGAACGCTTCACCCGTCTGCGTGCCTCCACGCTGGGGGACGGCTACGACTTGCAAGATGTTCTGTCCGCCATTGAGGGCAAAGAAAAACGCCCCGGGCGCTCGGAGCGAAAAATCAGTCTGGCGGTGGATATTCAAGCAAAGCTGGCTGCCGGTAAGGGGCCGGGATATGAACGCTGGGCGAAGGTATTTAACATTAAGCAGATGGCCGCCGCTCTTGCCTATATACAGGACAATAACCTGACCGATTATGAGCAGTTGGCGAAGAAAGCCACCGAGGCGGCAGACCGTTTCCATGTTATTTCCGAACAGGTCAAGCAGACGGAGCAGGCCATGAAAACCAATGCCGGGCTAAAGGCCGCAACGGTTCAGTATGCCAAAACCCGCCCAGTCTTTGAGCAGTATAAGGCGACGAAGTACAGCCGGAAATTCCTTGCGGAGCATGAGGCCGACCTTGAACTGTACCGGGCTGCACAAGCGGAAATGCGCTCTCTGCTGGGCGGGGCGAAGCTCCCTAAAATGGATGTGCTGAAGGAGGAAGGCCGCAAGCTCACAGCAAAGAAAAAACAGCTCTATGGAGAATACCAGAAGGCACGACGGGATATGCAGGAGATCGTCACGATCAAGGCGAACATTGACACTCTGATGGGCTACACCGAGCCGGGAAGAAAACAGGAAAAGGAGCGTTAAGGTTATGAAAATAAGGAGCAAAGCGACGCTGACACTTCGGGCCATGTTGGCCCGAAGATACGGGTTTGGGGCAAGCCCCAACAAGCCGCCTTTGTGCCACTTGTGGCCACAGAGGCATTGCTTGCCACTTAGCGGCAGCCCCTAAAATGTCGCAAAAAAACAGAGGCCCTTATTCTGGAACCTCCGTTTCTCTGGCTTTCTTAATGCCCTCGGCTGTGGCCTCCATGACAACAAGCTCTTTCTCATTCATCGAGCTTAAAAGCACATCAATGTGCTTTCTGCAAGAGCTTGACCTTGCCCCTCCGTCCGCATGAATAAACTGGTCAACCGAAATGTCAAACATAGTAATGAGTTTAACAAAAAGGTCGAAGCTGGGATACTGACCCTTGTTCTCAATATTCATAATGGTACGGGAGTCACGGTCTACTAATTCCGCAACATAGGCTTGTGTCCAGCCCTTTTCTTCTCTGGCTCGTTTGAGAGCTGCCCCGAGGCCGTGAAAGTCAAACCTTCTTTCATTTTGGTTCATTCTCATATCACCCTATATCATTCTACATTTCTGGTTGAATTATGAGAATGTAATGAGATTTTACATTAAGTAGTATTTTATTTCGCATCCGTGTAGGCTCTAACTTGTATTATTCGAGATAGAGAACTATAATATATCCTGTGGAGGTGCGAAATGGACTATATGACATTAAAAGAGGCCGCCGAGAAGTGGGGCGTGACACCTCGTAGGGTAAATTATTATTGTGCTGGTGGGCGTATCCCCGGCGCTGTGAAAATGGCCGGTGTTTGGCTGCTCCCTAAAACTGCGGAGAAGCCGATTGATGGTCGAACAAAACAAGGAAAGGTAAAAAAGTATGAGTAATATATTACTTCTTGAAGATGATCTAAGCCTGATTAACGGGCTTTCTTTTGCTTTCAAAAAGCAGGGATTTGAATTAAATATCGCCAGAACGCTCAAAGAAGCGGAGGAATTGTGGACAGACGGAAAATATGATTTGTTGGTGTTGGACGTATCTCTGCCAGATGGGTCTGGCTTTGAATTTTGCAAAAGAGTTCGACTTACATCAAAGGTGCCAATTATTTTTCTGACGGCTTCGGATGAGGAAACAAGTATTATTATGGGGCTGGATATTGGAGGTGATGACTATATCACAAAACCGTTCAAACTGGGGGTTCTCGTTTCAAGGATTAACGCCTTACTTCGACGTGCAAATTCTTTTCAAGCAGCAGACACAGAATTGCAGTCGAATGGCATCAAAGTTCTTTTGCTGCAAGGACAGGTTTTCAAAAATGGGGAGCTGTTGGATTTGACTGCCGCGGAATACAAGCTACTGTGCTTGTTTATGAGAAACCCAAGCATGGTGCTGACAAAGGGACAAATTTTAGATAAGCTATGGGATTGCGACGGGAATTATATCGACAGTAGTACCCTTACGGTCTATATGCGTCGGCTTCGTATGAAGATCGAGGATAATCCAAGTGAACCACAAATGCTCCTGACTGTTCGAGGTATGGGATATAAATGGAATATTATCGGGTGAGGTGCAGAATGAAGATACTGGCAAATAAAGAAATCAAAAATCTATTTCTTTCGCTTTCACTGGTTTTTGGGGTTACATTTCTCTTAGCCGAGGTTTTTCTATGGCTGTCATATCGACGGCTTTCTCTGTTATTGCTAATCCTTTTTCTATTGGCTGGCGGTGCTGTATGGGCAGTCTGCTTTGTATATTTTAATCGGCAAAATCAGATCATGGAGCAGGCGATATTACAAATCAATGCGTATCTTGATGGTGATCGCAATGCCCGTATTGAATGTGACAATGAGGGCGAATTGTACCGACTGCTTCATTCCATCAATTCTTTAGCGGCAGTGTTAAATGCCCATGCAGATAACGAGTTACGAGAGAAAGAGTTTTTGAAAAATACAATCTCCGACATTTCACACCAACTGAAAACACCGCTGGCAGCACTCAATATTTATAACGGACTCCTTCAAGACGAGGATATAGAAGTGTCCTCCGTGAAAGAATTTGCGGGTTTGTCTGAGCAGGAACTTGACCGTATCGAAACACTGGTGCAAAGTCTGCTCAAGATTACAAGATTGGATGCCGGAGCCATTGTCTTGGAAAAGAACGCAGAAAATGTTGCAGATATGATGCGGGATATTGAACTGCATTTTGCATATAGAGCCAGACAGGAAAAGAAAGAAATCATTCTGTCTGGCTCGGATCATCTTTCTCTTTTTTGTGATCGTGATTGGTTGAATGAGGCAATCGACAATATTGTGAAAAATGCGTTTGACCATACAGAAAGTGGTGCAACAATTCGTGTTGCGTGGAAGGAGTTGCCGTCTGGTGTCCAAATTGTGATAACGGATAATGGATGCGGCATCCACCCAGAGGATATACATCACATCTTCAAGCGGTTTTATCGCAGTCGTTTTTCTAAGGACAAGCAAGGGATTGGACTGGGATTACCTTTGGCAAAGGCAATCGTTGAAGCACATAACGGCACCATTGAGGTTGACAGCGAATTAGGTATCGGGACAACTTTCACAATGAATTTTCTGATTCCTACAAAATTGTAGGCTGGCTGTAGGCTTACAGTAAGATTCAGGTGCTATTCTCTCACACATAGGCAGGACAAACAAAGACAGCCTGCCTATATCGCAAAATCATTCAGAAAGAGGTGTTTACACTATGAACTTATTAGAAGTCAAAAATATCAGTAAGACCTATGGCAACGGAGAAACCTCTGTCAAGGCATTAAAGGATGTCAGCTTTTCTGTTCCAAAGGGCGAGTATGTGGCAATCGTCGGGGAATCCGGTTCTGGTAAAAGTACACTGCTGAATATGATCGGTGCTTTGGACACGCCAACATCTGGCAAGGTTCTGATTGACGGCAAGGACATTTTTGCCATGAACGATCGAAAGCTGACCGTTTTCCGCCGGAGGAATATCGGCTTTATCTTTCAGGCGTTTAACCTTATCCCGGAGTTGACGGTGGAACAAAATATTATTTTTCCGCTGTTGTTGGATTATCAAAAGCCGGATAAGAGATATTTGGAGGAACTGCTGACGGTTTTGAATTTGAAAGATCGTCGCAATCATTTACCCAGTCAGCTTTCCGGCGGTCAACAGCAGAGAGTGGCGATTGGCCGCGCATTGATTACCCGTCCTTCTCTGATTCTGGCAGACGAGCCAACAGGAAATTTGGACTCACAAAACAGCAGTGAGGTCATAGCATTGCTCAAAGAAACATCGAAAAAATACGAGCAGACCATCATTATGATTACCCACAACCGCAGTATTGCGCAAACGGCAGACCGGGTATTACAGGTATCGGATGGTACTTTGACTGATTTTGGGAGGTGCCGTGAATGAAAAGCTATCTTAGTCTTATTCCCATCTCCGCTAAAGTTCACCGCCGACAAAATCGTATGACGCTGCTTTGCATTGTATTTGCTGTGTTTATGGTAACAGCAGTATTCAGTATGACAGAAATGGGTTTTCGGATGGAACAGGCCCGATTGGTTGGTAAGCATGGAAGTTTCTCTATTGGAGACTTGCTCGGCAGTTCCATGGGGCAAACCCTTCTTTCTGTTGCGGTTGTTCTGTTCCTGCTGATTTTGATTGCAGGCGTTTTGATGATTTCCAGCAGCATGAACAGCAGCGTTGCACAGAGAACCCAATTTTTCGGAATGATGCGCTGCATTGGTATGAGTAAGCAGCAGACCATCCGCTTTGTCCGTTTAGAGGCATTGAACTGGTGCAAAACAGCTATCCCTATCGGTCTTGTTTTAGGGGTTGTTACTACATGGGGACTTTGCGCGGTACTGCGTTTTGTAGTCAAAGAAGAATTTTCTGATATTCCTCTCTTTGGCATTAGTATTTTTGGCATTGCTTGCGGTATCTTTGTGGGACTGATTACTGTACTGATTGCCGCAAATGCTCCGGCAAAACATGCTGCAAAGGTATCTCCTATCACAGCGGTGTCTGGAAATGCAGACCACGAAAAAACAATGCGCCATTCGCCGTATGTAGGCTTCGGAAAAATTGAATCCCTTCTTGGTGTCAGCCATGCAATCTCCGGGAAGAAAAATTTATTCCTGATGACAGGTTCTTTTGCACTTAGCATCATCCTGTTTTTGAGCTTTTCTATTATGGTCGATTTTGTGGATTACCTGATTCCTCAGTCGGCTGCCGCATCAGATATAGATATTGCAAGTGCTGACGGTAATGCGATTCCTTGGGAACTGCTTACAACCATCCGCGAAATGGATGGAGTGAAGGAAGTTTACGGGCGTCGTAGTGTATTTGATGTTTCTGCCAAACTAAACGACGATACCAACTTTTCTGGCACAGTCGATTTGATTTCTTATGACGATTTTGATTTACAATGTCTGAAAAAAGACAGTGCTTTGAAAAGGGGGAGTGATCTGTCCAAAGTTTTTGGGGACAGCAATTTTGTTTTGGCAACATCCGATCAGGACAGCACATGGAAAATCGGTGACACTGTTCAGATTGGGGATGAAACCCTTACCATAGCCGGACTGTTAAAAAACGACCCATTTAGTGAGAATGGATTGACAAATGGAAAGCTCACATTGATTACCTCTGATGAAACATTTGTCCGTTTGACAGGAGAGGAAGGTTATTCTCTTGTGCTGATACAAACAACGGGAGATGTTACGGACGAAAATGTTCAGGCAATCCAGAATTCCGTAGATCAAACATATAGCTTTCGAGATAAACGCGACGAGCGCACTACGGGAACTTATATGGCTTTTGTTTTCTGTGTTTATGCGTTTTTGGCAATTATTGCACTGGTAACGGTAATGAACATTGTCAATAGCATTTCCATGAGTGTGTCTGCCAGAATGAAGCAATATGGAGCTATGCGGGCAGTAGGAATGGATGAACGGCAAATGACGAAAATGATTGCTTGTGAAGCATTCACCTATGCTGTTTTGGGGTGCGTTGTTGGTTGCGCTATTGGCTTGCCGCTTAGCAAATCGCTGTATGATTTCCTTATTGCAGGGCATTTTCCATCTGCTGTGTGGCAGTTCCCAATTACCTCTTTGGGCGTTATTCTTCTGTTTGTCTCGATTGCGGCAATCGCAGCTGTATATGCTCCGGCAAAACGAATTCGCAATATGTCGATTACTGCAACCATAAATGAATTATAGTTTCATATGTTAATCTGCCGGACGACGGCAAAAGAAAAAAAGCCGTCGTACAGCAGACACATTTTCACGCGCCTATGAAACGGCGGCTTTGATTTTTAGAGCCGCCGTTTCTTTTCGTCTACCTTAAAATAACGACGACCTAACACCGTGCAAATCCGCGGCGGCATATAGGAGGATTGCCGCCGTGTCTATTTTTGTCTTTTTTCACAGTACCCATGATCTACACCAGCTAAAAAAAGCGTAGCTCCCCCTCCGGGACAGTCTGGTTATGAATGTGAAATCAGGCAGTACATAAATGAATATGTAACTTCATGCGTTCGTGTGGCTTCATGCCGCCCGGGCGCTTTTGTGTTCTTATGGGGCTGCTTCGGGTCATGTTGGCCCGAAGTCATTCCCCGGTGCCGCTCCCCGCCGCCTTCGTTTCGGTCAATCGTCAACCAACAACCGAAACGGAGGTCAATATGGCTATTATCAATTTGCGGGACTATTACCCATTCTATACATCGGATTGCTTCATGGAAGTATCGGAAGAAGTTGCAGAAATGTTCAAAGAGTTTGATCGTAAAGAGGCTGCCTACCGGCTGCGTACATACCGCCACAAAGCCTACTATTCCCTTGATCGGGATGACGGGCTGGAGCATGAAGCTGTCTTTGTTGCCTTATCTCCCCATGAACTGTATGAGCGGAAAGTGACCATGCAGGAGCTTCACGCAGCGATTTCCAGTTTGCCGGACAAACAGGCAAAACGGATTTATGCTCATTTCATTCTCGGCATGACCAAACAGGACATTGCCCGGGCAGAGGGCGTCCATGAAAAAGTGGTTCGTGTCGCAATCGAGCGAGGTCTGCGGCGCTTAGAAAAAATTTTGAAAAATTCTTTGTAAGGCGTACCGATTTAGGCCGGAAAATGAAATGGCTTATGAGAGGCAAAACACTTCGGGTCACAATGGCCCGAGGTTCAGACAAGCCTCATGCAGATTGAAAATCGAATAAAAAGACACCCGGATACGAAGGGGAACGCGCTGTGTGACAGACCCGCCATGACCTCGGATTTCAGAGAATACAGTCTTTGTAAAACTGAGCGAGCGAACAGGTCCATGCCATAGGTGGGGCAAGGCTGGCTCCACCGGAACAGGCGCAGAACCCGGATACTTGCGTTTAGTCACAGTCCGAGCGTTGAAGCGGTCTTGCAAGCCGTGAGCCGTCGCAGGCAATGAGAACGCCTTGCCATCAGAATGGGGAGAGTTGAAATACTATGGGGCATGAAGCCTATGCCCGTCCGGTGTGTCTGAAATGAAGTAAAAACCTATGGGGAGCCCCCGGCAATGCTGTCTGATGATAGGCCAACCGATCCGGCGTGGCTCCCCATCTTTTCAAAAAAGGAGCACTTTATGGGAAATGCGTTTGGAATGATCCCCGGCTTGGAACCGGACGAATGGAGCAATGACGCCTGCCGTGGTTATGTCATTATGGCAATGGAGGACTGCGGATTTTCAAAGAAAGATATACGGCATGTTGTGGGGCAGCTTTATGAAGTATTTGACCTCAACAGCGTGGAGGACGCCAAAGAAAAGTACCATTCCAGTCCTTACTGACCTCGGGTCACATCGACCCGAAGTGGAGAAAGCTCAAAGGGCGGCACCTGCTGGGTGCCGTCTTTTGACATTTCCCCACGGGACAAGTGGGAAAGGCAGGCATATACACGCACTTTCGCAAAGGAGGTTTTCAATGACGCAAGCTGTCACTTATGAACGAGAAACAAAGTCTGTCGCATTTCAAGGGAAGATCATTGTGCTGGAAAGCCTCACGCCGGTACTTCCCCCGAAGGAGAAAGCACAGCGCAAAAAAGAAATTGAGCGTTGTCTTTATGAGGTGTTCCGCAAATATGGAGACAGATTTCCCTAATCATTCGCAACATTGTTGTCCGGGGCTGCTGATGGTATAATATAGTTGTAAGGTTGGTAGCTCCATTCCAACAAGGAAAGGAGCCCAATATGGAATTTATCAGAGAAGATTGTATTTACGCAAGACAGTCAGTAGACCGCAAGGACAGTATCAGCATTGAAAGTCAGATCGACTTTTGCAAGTATGAATTGAAAGGCGGGAGCTGCCGGGTATTCAAGGACAAAGGCTATTCCGGTAAAAATACGGACAGGCCGGAGTTTCAAAAGCTGCTGGGCGAGATCCGCAAGGGAAAGGTCAGGCGGGTCATCGTGTATAAACTGGACCGTATAAGCCGCTCTATTCTGGACTTTGCAACGATGATGGAGCTGTTTCAAGAGTACGATGTGGAGTTTGTATCCTCCACGGAAAAGTTTGATACTTCGACCCCGATGGGCCGGGCCATGCTGAATATCTGCATTGTATTCGCCCAGCTTGAACGTGAGACAATTCAGAAGCGTGTCACAGACGCCTACTATTCACGGTGCCTGAAAGGCTTTCACATGAGCGGACAGGCACCATACGGTTATCAGTTAGAGCCTACTGTGGTTGAGGGTATCCGCACAAAGAAAATGGTTGCCGACCCCGTAGCAGCCGACCATGTTCGGCTGATGTTTGAAATGTACGCTGAACCGGAAACCTCCTTCGGAGATATTACCCGATACTTCGAGGAACATGACATAAAAATTTATGGCAAATCCATGTTTCGTACATTTCTTTCCCAGCTTTTAAGAAACCCCGTTTACGCACAGGCCGATTTGGAGCTGTACGAATTTTTCAAGAGCCAGGGCGCAGCGATTGTCAATGACGCTTCCGACTTTGCCGGAACAAACGGCTGCTATCTCTATCAGGGGCGGGATGTGAAGGAGGACAAAGACAGGTGCTTAAAAGACCAGATACTTGTTATCGCTCCCCACGAAGCACTCATTTCCTCTGACACATGGCTTAAATACCGGAAAAAACTTATGGCAAATACCACCTTCCAGCAGGGACGGAAACCGAAGAACACTTGGCTGGCCGGAAAAATCAAATGCGGGCATTGTGGGTATGCTCTGAAAGCCACCCATGTACCAAACAGCACCGGCTATTTCCGCTGTACCAAACGGACGGAAAACAAAGGCTGTCCGGGCTGCGGGAAAATCCGCAAAGAAGAATTTGAGCAATTCATTTTCTCGGCCATGCAGGAAAAGTTCAAAGATTTTCAGATACTCCACGGCAGGGAGGAAAAAGTCAATCCGAAACTGACCGCCTATCAAGTGGAGCTGGCACAGGTGGAGGCAGAAATTGAAAAGCTGCTGGACACGCTGACCGGAGCCAATGCGACCTTGCTTGCCTACGCTAACAAAAAAATTGAAGAACTGGACACCCGACGCCAGACCATTTCAAAGGCAATCGCTGAATTGAGCGTTGAAACCATATCTCCCCAGCAGATAAAGAAGTTATCCTATTATCTCGACAACTGGGACAGCATAGATTTTGACGACAAAAGAAAAGCCGCCGATGGCTTGATCTCTACAATCAAGGCCACCAACGACCATGTTCAGATAGAGTGGAAAATCTGACATTTCCGCTCTATCGCCCCTCATTTCTATTTTATCTTGTTTGTACCCCTTGTACACCGATGTTTCTGAAAGCAAATACAATTCATTATAGCTCAGTTGACTATATCGCACAATATAGATATAATATAATTAGAATTTTACTATTATGTATAGGTCACATAGGAGCAGGAGGTGCTTTTATGAATATCCGTCCATCTGCAGCGATTCGCCAGAACTACAACGAGATTGCTGATTTGTGCAGAGAAACCGCCGAGCCGATTTTTCTCACCAAGAACGGCGAGGGTGACTTGGTCGTCATGGACATCGAAACCTACAACCGCCGGGAAAAAATGCTGAAGCTCCGTGAGGAACTGCTTTCCGTGGAAGAGGACCGGATGCGTGGAAGCGAGGGCTATTCGGTTGATGAGGTCACTTCCATGATGCGCAGCGCGATCAAGGAGGCCGCCGGACATGGAGCAGCAAAATAAATACCGCGTGACCGTGTCGGCACGGGCCGCTCAGATGCTGGTGTCCCATGCCGCATTTCTGGCACAGGTCAGCCCTGCGGCAGCAGAGCGGCTTACGGTCGAATTTGAAAAGGCTGCAAAATCTTTGGAGCAGATGCCGCAGCGCTGCCCGTGGCTCAAAGGCGAATACATTCCTAAAAATGCTTACCGATTCATCTTGTTTGAAAAACGCTATATGCTCATCTTCCAGATCGTAGATAATACGGTTTATGCAGATTATGTGGTAGATTGCAGACAGGATTACGGCTGGCTCGTCCGATAATCAACAAAGGCGGTGGCTTCCCTTATTGTGGGAGACCACCGCATAACATGAGACGATATGGGATTTCAAATCCTTTTGCAGTAGACTATTCAATACATCGAAAAAATTGGAATGAAGTGTGCAAATGGTGCACAAGGAGTTTTTTCAAGAATTTGCTATGCCAGTTATAGATATAGCATGGTTTTTCGAGCAACCGGGAAAATCGAAAAATGTACAGTAGCACTTGATCATCCACAAAATCTCATCGGGTATGTCGATTCTTCTAAGGGCGTTGTTTTGAATGAAAATGCAAACCACCAATGGTGGCATTCAACTCTTCAAGAAAAATGTTTCTGCTGCAAAGAACTTCTCACCTGTTTTAATATGCGCTGCAAAAAGAAAACTTTAATTGATGGTCGCGCAGATTCGACTTGCTCCAGTGTATCACTAAAAATCTACTAAGAGGGAAATGGTATGCTGTATTACATTAAGAAAACATGGAAAAATTCGTTTTTGACGATTCTGTGTCAAGTAATTTCATATAGTATTGAAGTTTTTGCGGCTCTTGCCTCCATGAAGATGCTGGATGGTCTATTGGCACAGGATACGCAGCTTTTCCTTTTTGGACTGGTTGCGCATTTGGGAGTTTGGGCAATCAGCTTTCTGGCATCTCATATGGAAACGGTTTTTCACTACCGAGCACAGCGTCAAATCAACGAGTTGGAACGAAAAGATATGGTTGAAATGCTTTTGAAAAAAAGCTATTCTGAATACCATGCAGAAGAAAGCGGATCTTATTTATCAGGATTCACGAATGATATAGCGCAAATGGAGCAGCTAGGCTGGGAGCCTCTTTTTGGTATGTTTGGTGTTCTGGCGCAGATTGTTTCCAGCTTGATTGCGCTTTTTTATCTTCATTGGAGTTTACTTGTCGTATCAATTATCTTTGGTATTCTGATGGTTCTTTTACCCCGAATTTTCAATCAGAAGCTGGAAAATGCCGGAAATATTTGCTCTAGGCTTCAGGCAGAAGCAGTCAGCCAATTTAAGGAGCTTTTGGCGGGATACGATGTTCTTCGGTCCTTTGGAAAAAAAGAACGAATGGTTTACGGAACAGAAACTGCAAATGAGCAAATGGAAACCCCAAGGTATCATTTGAAGGTGCTAAAAAGTGCTATTGGAAACGGAATGGGCTTTCTTAGCGTTGTTTTTCAAGTTTCGGTTCGCTTATTGGCTGGTATTTTGATTTTGACGGGAATCTTAAACCTTTCCGTTATGGTAAGTGTTTCAACGATTTGCTCCAATGTATATAACGGATTAAAGCAGCTAGTAAATCTTCAGCTATCATTGACTTCTGGAAAGCCTTATTTTGAAAAGCTGTCTAATCACAGCGATACCGTCTCGCATGACAATAAGAAATGTCTACCGGCATTTTCACGTTCGATTTTTGTCGAGAATCTTTCGTTCAACTATGGTAAGAAAACTGTTCTGAATCATGCTTCATTCAGTTTTGAAAAAGGAAAAAAGTATGCTTTGACAGGACCTTCTGGATGTGGAAAGAGTACTCTTCTGAAAATTTTACTGGGATGGCTCCCAGACTACACAGGATGCGTTTGTTTTGACGATATCGATATTCATACGGTTGCCACGGAGCAGCTTCAACAGCAGATGAGTTACATTGAGCAAAATGTATTCTTGTTCAATGCGTCTATCCGCGAAAACATTCTGTTGGGCGAAGATTTTACGGAAGAACAGTTAAGAAAAGCCATCCATGACAGCGCACTTGAAAATGATCTGATGTCTATGCCGAATGGGTTGGATACCCTCGTGGGCGAGGGAGGATGTAATATTTCAGGCGGTCAAAAACAACGAGTTGCGATTGCGCGTGCCTTAATTCATAATCGTTCTATCCTGCTGGTGGATGAAGGTACAAGCGCATTGGATGCACAGAACGCTGACCGTGTGGAAAAGAGCCTGCTAGCCAATCCAAACCTGACGCTCATCCTTATTAGTCACCACCTGACTCCGGAACGGAAGAAACAGTTTGATAAGGTCTATGAACTGAGTACAGCTTTGAACGCTTAGATAACAAAAACAGGGTGCGCCCACCCGGACGCACCCTGCAAAAATCCACACGCGATAAGTAAGGCAGGGAGTTCCCCCATGGAGGCTGTCACCGAGAACTCCGGCAAGTGGGAGATCACCACCATTCCTACGCTGGACGGCGGCGAGGGCTATGCCTCCAATGGCGGCTGCGGCCTGTACATCACTGCCAACTGCGGCAATGTTGATCTGGCAAAGTCCTTCCTCGCATACACCTTCGGCGGCAGCACCCAGACCTATGATAACGCCCTGCGTGACGGCGGCGTTGTCACCACGGTTCTGAAGTGTGCGGACTCCGATGTTTACAACGAGGGCGTTGAGTTCTTCAACAATGAGCCGATTTACAAGCAGATCGTTGAGATGGGTTCTCATGTTCCTGTGATCGAGCAGAGCGATTACCACTTCCGCGCTGGCGTTTACCTGATCACTGCTATCATCAACACCGTCAACGGCTCCAAGCTGGACGATGAACTAGCAAACGCTGAACAGCAGCTCCGCTTCGAGATGGGTCTTTAAGACCTTCTGATTCATCCGAAGGAGGGTTTGACATTGAAGAACGAAAAAAGCGGTTCTCTGATGGCAAAACAGCGTCGTGCGGGCTGGTATTACCTGATGCCCGGCACGATCCTTATTACCATTATGAGTTTTATCCCCATCATCAACGGCTTTCTGACCTCCCTGAAAACGGGTTCCAGTGCAAACATGAAGTGGGCCAGCCCGCTGACCTACAACTATACCCGAATGTTCAAGGATGCACTGTTCCTGCGCTCGATGGGAAACACCTTCCTGTATCTGGTCGTGGAAGTTCCGATCATGCTGATCCTGGCAATCCTGCTGGCACAGCTGCTGAACAATCACGATTTGAAGTTCAAGGGCTTCTTCCGCACCTGCGTATTTCTGCCCTGTGCAACTTCTCTGGTTTCGTACTCCCTGATCTTCAAATCCCTGTTTGCAACGGACGGTCTGGTAAACACGGTTTTGTGCAAGCTGGGCATCCTGCAAACGCATTACAACTTCCTCGGCAATCCCACCAGCGCAAAGATCATCATTATTCTGGCTCTGATCTGGCGTTGGACGGGCTACAACATGGTGTTCTTCCTGGCCGGTTTGCAGAACATCGACTACTCGGTGTACGAGGCAGCCAAAATTGACGGTGCCAACGGCTGGCAGACGTTCTGGAAGATCACTGTTCCGCTGCTGATGCCCACCATCGTGATGACCGCCATCATGTCCATCAACGGCACCTTGCAGCTGTTCGATGAGTCGGTCAACCTGACTGCCGGCGGTCCGGCGAATGCAACGATCACCATGTCGCACTACATCTACAACAACTCCATGGGTCAGGGCGTTGCAAACTTCGGCTATGCTTCGGCATTGTCCTTCGTCATCTTCGTGATGGTTGCCATCCTGTCCTTTATCAGCATGAAAGCAGGTGACAAGCGTGACTAATACAGCAGAAACCCACGCACTTGTGCAGCGTGAAAAAGGCAAGAAGCAGATGATCCAGCGCAGACTGATCCCTGCTTACCTCTTCCTGATCATCATCTCGTTCCTTTCGGTTTTCCCGCTGTTGTGGATGATCTCTGCGGCGACCAATACCTCACTGGATGTTGCCCGCGGCAAGATCATGTTCGGCACCTATGCGATGCAGAACTTCAAAAATCTGATCGCATCGCAGAATCTGGCAGGTGCCATGGGCAACTCCTTCCTGTATGCGATCGTGCAGACCGTGATCTCCATGTTCGTCTGCTCTCTTGCAGGATTTGGTTTTGAGTTGTATCATGATAAGAACAAGGACCGCTTGTTCAGCATCCTGCTGCTCGCCATGATGGTGCCGCAGGTTGCCACGATGGTTCCTTTGTTCAAGATGATGTCCAGAGCCGGTTTGCTGAATAGTGTCTGGGCGTTCATCCTGCCCAGCATTTCCACTCCGTTCCTGATCATGATGTTCCGACAGAACTCCCGCAACTTCCCCAACGACCTGATGCAGGCAGCGCGCATTGATGGCCTGAGTGAAACGGGCATCTTCTTCCGGATGTATGTTCCCATCATGAAATCCACCTATGCGGCGGCTGCGGTCATCACGTTCATGAACGCATGGAACGCTTATCTGTGGCCGAAGGTCGTTATGACCGATAACCGTGCGCAGACCATGCCGATGCTGATCGCCAACATTGCGTCCGGCTACTCCATCGACTACGGTATGTTGATGATGGGCGTTCTGTTCTGCTCCATCCCCACCATGATCGTGTTCTTCGTTCTGCAGAAGCAGTTCGCAGAGGGCATCACCGGCGCGGTGAAGTAATTCTCTGTCTTTCCGCCATCCACTTTTTCTCCTTCATCTCCTGTTCCCCCCAGAGGAATCCCCATCTCCTCTGGGGGACGATGAAGGAATTTTTTCAATCACATAATACGGTAAATGAGGAACAATATGGCTGCATTTGATTTTGCAAAAGTAAAAGACCCCACCTTTTTCAAGGAAAACGTGCTGAATGCTCATGCAAGTTTCCGTACTTACGCTTCCCGCGAAGAATATCGGACAGGCTCCTCTTCTTTGGCGCTGAAGCTGGACGGCATCTGGAAATTCGCCTACGCAAAGAACTATACCAGTGCCATCCCCGGCTTTGAAAAGACGGATTACGATTGCAGCGGCTGGGATGACATTCATGTTCCGGCACACATCCAGATGGAGGGCTACGACATTCCCCAGTATGCGAATGTTCAGTATCCGTGGGATGGCCGTGAAGAAGTACAGCCGGGCGAGATCCCGCAGCGGTTCAATCCGGTGGCAAGCTATGTAAAATACTTCGAGCTGCCGGAATCCATGCAGGGCAAGCCCGTCCACATCGAGTTCGAGGGTGTGGAAAGCGGCATGGCTCTTTGGCTGAACGGGTCTTATGTGGGTTACACCGAGGACAGCTTCTCCGCACACGCATTCGATCTGACTCCCTATCTCCAGCCGGGCGTGAACAAACTTGCCGTGCAGGTGTTCAAGTGGACTTCCTCCAGCTGGTGCGAAGATCAGGACTTCTTCCGCTTCTCCGGCATCTTCCGCAGCGTGTGGCTGTACGCCATCCCCACCGTGCATCTGGAAGATGTATCCGTCAAAACGCTGTTTGCCGGGGATGATTTCGCTCATTCCACGCTGGAAGCTGCACTGCAGGTGGAGGGCAAGGGCGCAGCCCGTCTGACCCTGCGCCGCAGTGCGCTGGAAGTGTTCTCCGAAAAAATCGCACTGAACGGCGGCTCTGCTCTGTTCAGCCATGCGGTGGAGAACCCCCACCTGTGGAGTGCAGAGGACCCGGCTCTGTATGAACTGGAAATTGAGCTGCTGGACGATGCAGGCCATCTGGTAGAGGTGACCGGGCAGAAAGTCGGTTTCCGCAAGTTCGAGCTGAAGAACGATCGGATGCTGCTCAACGGCAGGCGCATCGTGTTCAAGGGTGCCAACCGTCATGAGTTCAGCTCCATTACGGGTCGTGCTGTGGGCGTACACACCCATGAGGAACTGCTTCGGGACATCATCACCATGAAGCAGAACAACATCAATGCCATCCGTACCAGCCATTACCAGAATCAGGATGCACTGTACGACCTGTGCGACGAGTATGGTCTGTATCTGATCGCAGAGAACAATCTGGAATCCCATGGCACATGGGACATCCATCAGGCGGGCATTCGCGGCATCGAGGGCGTTCTGCCCAACGATAAGCCGGAGTGGAAAGCTGTCTTGTTTGACCGCATGAATTCCACTTACCAGCGTGACAAAAATCATCCTGCTGTTCTGATCTGGTCTCTGGGCAACGAATCGTTTGGCGGTGAGACCCTGCTCCAGATGGCCGAGATGGTCCGCCGCTTTGATGACACCCGTCTGGTGCATTACGAAGGTGTGGTCAATGATCCCCGCTTCCTCGAAACCACCGATATTGAGAGCCATATGTACAGCACGGTCAAGGACATTAAAGAGTATCTGGCACAGGGCGATAAGCGGCCTTATATTGAGTGCGAATACTCTCATGCTATGGGCAACTCCAACGGTGCTTTGCACAAGTACACGGAGCTTGCCGATCAGAAGGACTGCGGCTATCAGGGTGGCTTTATCTGGGATTACATCGACCAGTCCATCTGGAAAAAGGACCGCTACGGCAAGTGGTTCCAAGCCTACGGCGGCGACTTCGGTGAGCGTCCTACCGACTATAATTTCAGCGGAAACGGCATTGCCTACGGTGGTGATCGTGCTCCTTCTCCCAAGATGCAGGAGGTCAAGTTCTGCTATCAGAACATCGCTGTTTCCATCGACAACTCTGGCTTTGAAGTCTGGAATAAGAACCTGTTCACCTCTACGGATGCTTTCGACTGCGTTGCTCTGCTGCATCGCGATGGAAAGCTGTATCAGCAACAGGAACTAGCCAATATTGATGTTGCTCCCGAAGAGCGTTCCAGCTTCCCGCTGCCGTTTATGGTCCCTGCGCTCCCCGGTGAATATGCGGTGACCATCAGCTTCCGTTTGAAGGAGGACACCAGCTGGGCAAAGAAGGGTCATGAAGTCGCCTTTGGACAGGGTGTGATCGCTGTGGTCCGTTCCATTCCCAGCAAGAAGGTCACGCCGTTTACCGTTACGCACGGTACACACAACATCGGTGTCCGGGGTGAGAATTTCGATGTTTTGTTCTCCGACCTGAACGGCGGTCTGACTTCCTACCGCTATGCCGGCAAGGAGATGATTCAGGAGATCCCCCGGCCCAACTTCTGGCGCGCTCCCACCGACAACGACTGCGGCAACAACATGGGCGGCGTTCGCGGTCAGTGGAAGCTGGCAAGCCTGTACGCTACCGCCAAGGGCATCGGCAAGGAGATCCCGTCTGTTCATGGCGGCACCATCCTCCAGAACCCCACCTGCGAGGTGGAAGTCGACAGCGTGGTCGTGACCTATCTCTATAACCTCCAGACCAGCCCCGCAGCAGAGTGCAGCCTGCAGTACCGTGTGTTCGGTGATGGCCGCATCCAGACCACCCTGCACTATGACCCGGTGGAAGGACTTGCAGCAATGCCGGAGTTCGGCGTACTGTTCAAGATCGACGCTGACTACGACACGGTGGAGTGGTATGGAAACGGCCCTGCGGAGACCTACTGGGATCGCCAGCATGGTGCCAAGCTGGGCATTTACCAGAACAAGGTCGCAGACAACATGGCACAGTACCTTGTGCCGCAGGAGTGTGGCGCAAAGACCGCTGTGCGCTGGGCCAAGGTAATGGACCGCAAGGGTCGCGGGCTGCTGTTTACCGCGGATGCCGCAAAGCCCATGTTCTTCTCTGCGCTGCCCTACACTCCCCATGAAATGGAGAGTGCCAAGCATCCCTACGAGCTGCCCCCGGTCCATTACACGGTGATCCGTGCTATGGGCGAGCAGATGGGCGTCGGCGGCGATGACAGCTGGGGTGCCAATGTCCACCCGGAGTATATTCCTGATGTGACCAAGCCTGTGGAGTTCACCTTTACGTTCCGTGGCATCTGATGATTGGCCTCAAATGAGGTGTTCTCCAAACTTTCTTTAACGTATTGAAGTATACAAAAATAATAAATCGGGTGCATTGCGCCCTGAATATGGACTGTTCGCACCGAGCAACGGGCCGTCACCTCCGGGTGATGTTATGAAACGCAGCACCAAATAGCCGGGCAACAGCCTGATTGAGTGATTTTCGCTTGAGAATCCCTCAGTCGGCTGTTGTCCGGCTATTTTTTATAGCTTCAGGAAGCCTGCTCCCGAAAAGGAGCAGGCTTTATGTTTGCCCTCTTTTCATGGCTGCCCCAAGCGGCGAAATATCCGTAGCGTCTCCAAATTTTCGACATCAAATATTTTTGAAAACACCTCCCGTTTTACCCCTTGTTTTCTGTTAACAGTGAAAGGTCTGCCAGACCCGGCGCGGTCATGACTACGTTGTGATGAACCGCTGAGCAAACACACCGCCCACTGCCAAGGAGGTGCAGCGGGCGGTGTACATATTGAAAAAGGAGGGCAGCTTTTGATCCAAAACTGGAAATTCCAGCGTGGAGACATTTTCTTCACCCGTTTCGACAACGCTACCGGTTCAGAGCAAAGCGGGAATCGTCCGGCAGTCGTTCTCCAGAACGATGTGGGAAATTTTTACTCGCCCACGCTGATCGTGGCCACATTGACAAGCAAGGCCGCAAAAAAGTATACCCAGCCGACCCACTGACGCATCCACCGTAACGGCGGCAAAGATCTGCCGATCCTCTGCAAGGTGTACACGGGCATGACCGTGGAGCAGGAAGCACTGCTCTTTGCCGAGCAGAACGGCTTCTCTGCGCCGCTGACAGCGGGCATCCGGCAGGCAGTAGACCAGATAAAATCTTTGGCATTGTGGTCAAAATTGTGGTCAAAACCAAATGAGGCCAGCCTATAAACAAAAAAATCCAACGATTTCTAACGTGAAATCGTTGGATTTATGGTCCAGCAGAGCTGGACAAATCCGAACTTTTTCCTTCCACCCCATCGGCGGTCAAAGTGTCTTCAAACCGGACAGTTTGGGTGCCATCCTTGTAGTTGAACGTGATCAGCATCCGGTCATCGTACAGAAAAATGGCATTTACAAAAATTTCGATCAGCGCTTTTCTCTGCTTTTTCTGCGAAATATCGAACTTTCTAAATTTCATCAGCCAGAATCGGATGAAATCCTCATTGAAGCTGGGCTTCTTCAATTTTTCATCTGCGATTTTTACAGTCAGCTCACCTTTCTGGCTTTCCAGCGCTTCCAGACGCTCTTTCGTTGTCCGGGCGTACAAGCCGTCCTCGATCGCCTTCATCAGGTTGTCCAGCTTTTTGTTGACCTCTCGCAGTTGCTTTTCCAGCAGCGGGATCGTTGTGTTCTCCTGATTCTGGACATCCATGACCAATTGAACGATCTTGTCGATCACCGCATCGTCCTGAATCAGCTTCATGGTCTCCCGAACAACCAGATCTTCCAGCCAGTCCTTCTGCACGGTCTTTTTGTTGCAGCCCTTACGCCGCTTGACGTTGGCGCATTTATAATAATAGTAGGTGCGCCCGGTGGCACTGGTTCCGCTTTCGCCGAACATCAGCGCACCGCATTTGCCGCAGAACAGCTTGGTGGTCAGCAGATATTCCTCGTCTGCCTTGCCACAGGCAGGGGCACGCTTGTTCTTATCCAGACGCTTCTGCACCCGGTCAAACAGGTCTTTCGGAACAATAACCGGAATTGCATCCGGCACAACGATATCCCGGAAAGACAGTTCGCCAATGTACCGGCGGTTCTTGAGCATGGTGTTCACGCTGCTGTGAGTCATTTTGCCGCCCAGCATATTGCGGACACCCTTGTCGTTGAGGAAGTTTACGATCTCCACCATCTTATCGCCGTTATCATACCGCTGAAAGGCTTCCAGTACCAACGGAGCGGTCAGCGGGTCAAGATGATAGAACTTGTCATCGTCGATTTTATAGCCGATGGTTCCCGTACCGCCAGTGCACTTTCCCTTCAAAGCATTCTCCGTCTGGCCACGAATCACCTTTTCGGACAGCTCTGCCGAATAGTATTCCGCCATACCTTCCAGAAGGGTTTCCACCAGAATGCCCTGTGAACCCTCGGCAATGGGTTCCATAACGGAAATCAGGTGGACACCGTTCTTTTTCAGGATCATCTTATAGTTTGCGCTATCAAAACGATTCCGGGCAAAGCGATCAAATTTCCAGACGAGAACAATATCAAACAGTTTTTTGCCGCTGTCTTTGATCATCTGCTGGAATTCCGGGCGATTGTCCGTTTTGGCAGAGAATGCACGGTCAATGTAGTGCTTGATGACCGTGATGCCGTTCTTTTCCGCATAAGCCGTGCATTCCCGAATCTGGCCTTCAATGGATTCTTCACGTTGGTTATCACTGGAATAGCGGGCGTAAATTACGGCGGTCATAGGCTCACTTCCTTTTTCTTATCGAACAGACGGGTAGCTTTTTGCATACTTGTAAATCTGCCGTGCACAGTCAAGGCTCATTTTGCTGGAATCGTTGTGTTTGAGCCATGCATTCACATTGCCCGGATTCAACTTCAAGTCTGTGTAAAGGCGATAATTCGTCAATTTCTTTTTCTGTTGAAGTTCCAATACCCGGCGATGGATCAGATCTTTTGTGTCATTGTCTGCAAGAGCAGAATCTCGTACTGAACAATAACTGCGCCAGACTTTCCAGTAGCCCTCCGGCAATTCCGGCGACTGATTTTCCAGAAACAGCAGCATTTGCGCCAGTGAATAGCGGTTGGAAAGCTGCTCATATTCCGCAGCAACAGTGCTGTTCGCGGTGTAGCGGAGCAGCAGTTCTACTTTATCATAGGCCAAAGCATAGAGAAACAGCGGTTCTTTCAGGCGGGGATTCTCGCTCAGACAATCTGCCAGCTTATGAATACTAGCCGTCTGCACCCCGGAAAGCTCTGCCACATACTGCTTCAAGAAACCCTCAAATGTCAGCTTTCGCATGGTCTCCACCTCTCCACATACTCCTGATAACGGATATAAAAATCCCGATACCGCCAGTCGTTCAAGATGCTGGCTTTCAGTTCATCTTCATCCGTTGCAAGGTGTTCCAGCAAGGCCCAATCCAAAGAGTTCCGCACAGCTTCGCTCTCTACGTCTACCTTGTCGGTGTCCCGGAAAGAGCAGAGCTTTGCAATCACTAAGTCTTCCAGACTGGGTGTGTAGAACTGCACCTTTGTGCCACCAAAGGGCAGCGGCTGCAGCCGGTCTTGGAAGTTGTACGGAAAATTGTCGATATAGGCTTCCACATCGGTGTTGATGTCGTACTTACCGAGCAAGCTGTACAGTTCTTTTGGAACGCTCAAGGCATCAATATCATGGGTAGCGCGGGTCAGCTTGCCCAACAAAATAAACGCACTGCCACCCACAATCACCATCTGATAGCGGTCGTTATTGTCGATCATCAGGTCTGCGTCTTCGTCCAGACGTTCCAGACGCTTGCGGAGGTCATCTAAAATCATCTTTCCCATAAAACAACCTTTCGTATTTTCAATAATAGTATTTTCTAAAATTATTTTACAGGAAGGAAATCTGATTGTCAAGCACAAATCAACGACATTTCATACAATTCATACTACCATGTTGTCAGTCCACATCTCACACTGGCTAATGACCGTGCTGATTGCCGTATCATAATCTTCCGGTGGATACTTATATTTTTTCAGCAAGTGCTTCACCATCTTACGCATACTCGCACGGGCAGTTTCTTTTTTCTGCCAGTCTATCGTCCGATTTTTGCGCAGCATTTCCGTAAGTTCTCTGGTCAAGTCAATCAATTCATTATTTTGATAGAAGTCCTTTATGTTTTCCGGCTTTGTCAGAGCATCGTAAAAAGCCAGTTCTTCCTGCGTCAAGCCCAGCTTTTTACCGTTGTTATACAGTTCTGTAATCTCCTGTGCCGTTTTCAGAAGTTCCTTGATGACCTCCTCGTTTGTAATCAAGCCATTGTAGTAAGAGTTCATCAACTGTGTAATCTTTTCTGAAAACTTCTGAGACTGCACAACATTTGTCCGTTTATACAGTGAAACTTGCTCTGCCATAAGTTTTTTCAAAATTTCTACGGCAATGTTCTTTTCCTTCATTTTTGAAATTTCATCCAACACCGCCGGGTCAAACAGGCTGATATTTTCATCCGCCTGCTTGCTGTCAAACAAGCTGATAACGCCTTGGCTCTGGATACTCGCCTTTAGCAACTCATTGATTTGAGCATTGATTTCTTTCAAAGAAAGTGTCTTGCCGCCACTCCCACCATAGGTGATCTTCACCACCGTAGAACGGACTGCTTCCATATAGGCCGCTTCATGTCGCTCCTGCTCCGTGGTCATGCTAGAGCACAGAGAGTGCGACTGTTTCAGCAGCAGAGCTTCTCGCAGGAACAGATCTTTGCGCTTGGGTGCTTTTGCGTCCAGAACAAAGTTTACGCCGCCAGTGACCAGCTTTGCCATCATCAACGGAGAACCGCCAATAAATCCGCTGAAATCAAAGCCGTGCAACAAATCTTTGCACACCTGAAGCTTTTCCTGAAACTTTGGATAAGCAACTTTGGCAATGTCCATATCGCCATATCGGGACTGGTCACGCTTGGTATACTCCTTCATAGCGGCTTTGAGGGCAGATGCAATGCCAACGTAATCTACAATCAAGCCGCCCTCTTTGTCCTTAAACACGCGGTTGACACGCGCGATGGCCTGCATCAGATTGTATCCGTGCATTGGCTTGTAAACATACATCGTAGCCAGTGAAGGCACATCAAAACCTGTCAACCACATATCCACAACAATGGCAATCTTCATCGGGTCATCGTTGTCTTTGAATTTCCGGGCAAGTTCTTCTTTGTGAGATTTTGTACCGATGATTTCTTTCCAATCCTCCGGGTCATTGTTGCCACCCGTCATAACTACGCCGATTTTTTCGTTCCATGTCGGGCGCAGCTCCAGAAGTTTTCGATAAATCTTCATCGCAATCGGGCGCGAATACGCCACGATCATCGCCTTGCCCGTCAAAAGATTAGCGCGGTACTTTTCGTAATGGTTGACAATATCTTCGCACAGGGATTGAATGGTAGAATCTGCCCCCAGCACACTCTCCATCTGCCCCAGCATCTTTTTGCTTTTTTCAATCGTTGCAGCGTCCGATTGCTGTTCCAGCGCATCGTAGGTCGCATCAATCAAGGCCAGCGTATTTTGGTCGAGGTGGAGTTTGATAACACGGCTCTCGTAGTAAACCGGACGCGTTGCACCATCTTCCACCGCCTGTGTCATATCGTAAACATCGATATAATCACCAAAAACTTCACGCGTATTTCTATCTTTTGCCGAAATCGGCGTTCCCGTAAAGCCTATGTAGGTTGCATTCGGCAGGGCATCATGGATGATTCGGGCATTTCCAATCACTGTATGTGCTTCTTTTTCACCCTGTTCATTTTCTTTGATGACAATTTTCTCATCAAAACCATATTGTCCGCGATGGGCTTCATCGGCCATCACCACAATATTCCGCCGTTCGGAGAGCGGCTTCTCGCCACGCTCGAACTTGAACATCGTGGTGAAGATGATGCCGTTTGCTTCTCGGCCATCCAGCAGCTTGCTTAGATTTTCCTTGCTGGTTGCCTGTACAGGTGTCTGGCGCAAAAACGGCGCGCACCTGGCGAACTGCGTGTAGAGCTGATCGTCAAGGTCAATGCGGTCCGTCATCACAACGATGGTGGGGCTATCCAAAGCTTCTTGCAGTAAATGGGCGTAGAATACCATCGACAGCGATTTCCCGCTGCCCTGCGTATGCCAGAACACACCACCCTTGCCATCCGTTTTAGTGGCAATCTTGGCCTTTTCGATAGCTTTTCGCACTGCAAAATACTGGTGGTATCCAGCCAAAATTTTAATCGGCTTCTGCCCATCGCCGGAAAACAGGATAAAATTTTTCAGAATATCTAGCAACCGGGCTTTCTGGAACATCCCCTCATAGAAGGTATCAAACTGCGCATACGCCGTATTTTCGTAATCGCCATCCTTTGTTTTCCACTCCATAAAACGGTCAAGTCCAGAAGTGATTGTTCCCGCCTTATTGGTCGAAAGGTCGCTGATTACGCAGATTGCATTATAATAGAACATCGAAGGGATGTCCTTCATGTAGTTCCGAATCTGGTTGTATGCGTTTTCTGCGCCCACTTCGTCCTTGGAAGGACTTTTCAGTTCCATCAAAACCAGCGGCAAGCCATTGATAAACAAAATAATATCCGGGCGGCGGTTGTTTCCATTTTCCACGAAGGTATACTGGTTTACCACATAGAAATCATTTTTGTCTGCATCTGCATAATCAATCAGCTTTACTACCGAAGACCGTTCTTCACCCTTGACTGCATATTTGACAGTGATGCCGTTTTGCAGATAGTCCATAAAAATAATATTCTTCTGCAATAGGCTTCCTGCATCAAAATCATTCAGTTTCAGGATGGCTTCATCAATTGCCACAGCCGGAAGGCTGCGATTCAGCCGCACCAGACAATCCCGCAAAACATCGTCCAGTAGCGGGCGGCTGTAATCCGTCCGGTTCATATCAGGAGCATAAATGTGGGTGTAACCCATATTTTCAAATAGCTCTACGACCGCTTGTTCAAAGGTATCTTCGGTAAATAAAAGCATGATTTTTCTCCTCAACTATTATCCGAAGTTGCTGTATTCGATTCTTGCGCAATGGCATTCACAATCTTTGTAACGATAGAATGCGCCGCTCTTTTTGCCACCGCACGTCCCATCGGCGTACCATTATCCAATGTATCCGTTAGTGCCAATCGAACTTTACTGAGTCCAATTTCCTTACGATACCAATCCGGCATCAGATTCTTTTGAATTGCAACATAACAATCATCAAAAATTTCTGGATGCACAGCATTATGCAATGCTTCTCGAATAATCTCGTCCACTTTATCATCTGAAACATCTGAATCACGCACTTCTCTAATACTTGTTATCGGAACTTCTGTTTTCACAAACCGATCAACCATAGGCTTTTGTGTGTTCGCATAATTGCTTTTAATATATGCCATCTGGTGCTCAAGTTCCGGGAACAGCGTCCCTTCGTTGATGTTGTAAAAACTCAGTTCCTCTAAAATCGCATCTTTTCTTCCCGCTGGTATTCTAAAACTTTGAAGTTCAAATTCATCTTGGACATCACTATATGCCCGTTTAACAATGCTCTGTCCGAGTTTTTCTTTCAGCTGAACATTATATTTTCCGCAGATCAAAAAAGAGCCGCTTTGCCGTACCAATCTTTCATTATTCAAGTTGGAAATCACAAAATAATTTCTTTGAATAGTCGAAAGCAAGCTTTTGTACTCGCTTGCCTCGCACTCTTTTACCTCTTTATCTGTATAAATTCCATACTTGTTCAAATCCGAGAGCAGCTTTTCTAATGTATAATCGCCCGAAATTTCATGACTCGCTAAATATGCCAGCACTTTGATCTCTATGTCGCTATAGCTTTTTCCGTAATCGCGCTTATAATAGATTTTCCCATCGGTCGGCGGCAATAACGTAGTCTTTCCGTCAGTTATCTTTTTCTCTTGATTGTTTTGGCAGGCAAAATACAGTGCCACTAGCGGATTTTCCGTCACGTCCAACAGTCTTGTTGGCAACCCGTAGTGCTGCAATTTTGCGAGTTTTTCAAAATCTGTTGTCAATTTTCGAAAGTCATCAGGATTCCGTGTGTAAGCTGCGTTTATCAATTCTGCTTCATGTGGCAGCATCCCACCACGGAACACTCCCGGCATGACGTTCCATTCGTTGCTAGCCTGTCCACGGAAGAAATAGTGCTTTGTGCTCACTTCCGCGCCTTCTTCTTTCTTTATGGTTTCCTTTATATCAGAAATGTAGGTCAAGTAGCTATTAAGGTTTGTAACAACGCATTCCCTCGGATTTCTTGTCTTAGCATTATCAAAATCTTCCATATTATCCCTTCATTTCTTTTATAAACGATAATTTAGCGGCTTAAAGCTGGATATCACGCACATCAATTTCCCCGGACATAATCTTTGGCAAAAGGGTATTTCTAAGAGCGGTGAGTTTTCGATCCTCAATTCGATTTGAAATAATCAAGTCAAAAAGTGGTTTTATTGAGGCACCAATTCGCTTATAATCGTATTTAGAGGGAATAATTACTTCTACCTTTTCAAGTTCTTCCCTTTTGATATGCCCCATAGTTGTTGCCTTATCTGCTGCAACAGCAATGAATCTGTCAAGATGATGTGCTGTCCACAAATAATAGAACCACTTGTCATAGTTATTCGAGGTCACTTTGAAAAGATGCTGATTTAATCCACAGGTTCCGCCACACCAAATATCAACCAAAAGACTACCCGACCAAGAAAATATAATATCTCCATCATGAATAATATACTCCGACTTGATACTGGGTGAGCAAAGCTCGCTGCTGGCATCGCAAATACCTTGTCTTAATTCTTTGATTTTTAATACGGGAAGTCCTGTTTCACCATCTTTAGGACGGTATTTTTGCATTGCCAGCCCATTCAAATAGTCTGCAATGTCCAAAAGATTTCCAGTTTTCCATCCATCTGGAAGAAAATCAAGGTCAAGGAAGTTCTCAGAAAAAATTGCTTTTACCTGAGCATATAAATTATCGTTTATCTGTTGATCGCATTCAATTTTCCTATCGATTGCGTCCAAAATTGTTACAATCTTTCGCATTTCATCTTCTTTTGGAAAAGGAATCGGCATATCAACAAGAGTTTTAATATTAAGTGTTGCTTGAACAGTTGTATTTAGATTTTGCTCGATATATGCTTGCCCGGCAGGTGAATCAATATAGTACTTAACCCATTTGGAAAGCCAGTTTTCCTTTATATCAATCATTGCAACTGCACGAACCAAATTACACCCTCGAAAGCTTTTGGGAACAATCGCAGTTTTTCCAACAGTACCAACAACGCTTACAATCAGTTCGCCGCCTTCAAGTCTTGTTCTGGAATATTTTTCATCATTTTCTTTTGTTGTGACGTCCAATTCATCCTTTGAATGAAGTCCAGTAATCAGATTATTTACTTTTATAACCGGCACTCCATCCAAAATATTCTGACCCGGTTGAACGATGCCATATCCTATTTTTCTGTCCACAAGAGATCCCAAAGTTTTATATTCCATACCACATCACCTTATCCAATAAATTTCCTATGTGCCAATTTCACATTTTGTTGTTTTACCATTGCATAGTGCATCGTTGTGTCAATTTTCTGGTGTCCTAAAAGCTGCTGCACCTGTTCAATCGGCATTCCCTTGTCAATTGCTGATGTTGCCAATGTACGCCGGAACTTGTGCGGGTGCACCTTATTTAGCTTTAATCGCCGCCCCAATTCACGAAGCATCGTTTCCACACCACCGATCATCAATCGTTCGTGCGGCTCTTTCAGCGTCACAAAGAGTGCTGGATTGCTATCTGACCGTTCATCCAGATAATTTTGAAGGTGGATCTTCGTCCGTGCGTCAAAGTATACCAATCGTTCCTTGTTGCCCTTACCAAATACAACACATTCGCGCTCGTTGAAATTGATATCCTCCCGATTAAGTGTCACCAATTCCCCGACACGCATTCCAGAAGATGCCAGCAAATCAATAATCGCCAAATCTCGTACTGTTGAACAGTTGTCACGCATCAGCTCCAACGCTTCATCCGTATACGTTTCCTTGATGATTTTCGCAGTTTTTACTTTGTGAATCCTACGAACAGGGCTTTTCACAATAAAATCTTCATCTTCCAGCCACGAGAAGAAACTGGAAAGAATACGCCGGATATTTTCAATCGTAACTTTGCTCGACCGCCGCCGTGTTTGATAATCCATCAGATATTTTCGCAAATCATCCGTTGTAATTTGCTGCGGTGATTTTCCCACACCATTCAGCATCGCTGCAATAGTTTTTGAATAATAGGTCAATGTTTTCTCGGAACAGCCCTCTATCCGTTTTGCCGTAATAAACGCTACTGCCGAATCTTGTTCCTCAGCCTTTGGCTGTTCTTCACCCATTTCAATTGTGACACCTTGAAATGACGCTTCCAGCACTGCTTTCAAATGCAGCAACTGTTCGTTATTGAGATACGGCAGCATTTTTCGCTGTATCTCGTTGATAATCTGATTTTTCATCGCCGTATCTCCTTATTACGATTTCAGAGAACGGCGGCAGTGGCAGTTTCTCCATAGAATCTCCCGCCACTGGTGAGAGTTATCGAAATTTAAGTAAACGATAATTTACTTGAGCAAATGCAGGCTCTTTACAAATCATGGTTTGTAGATTACCGTCCCTTCGGAGGTGTAATGCCCACGTCGTGGACTCAAACCGGCATTTATTCATTGGCAAACATCATCTACGGTGCGCCTTTTGCCTCCAAACAGTTTAACACTGAAGGCAATGGAAGGCCGATCATTCGTATTCGTGATTTGAAAGATCAGCAGTTTGCGACATATACAACCGAAGTGCATCCAAAAGGGTATCTATTGCACCCTGGAGATATTGTCGTTGGTATGGACGGTGAATTTCGTCCCTATATTTGGGGTAACGATGAAGCGTGGTTAAATCAGCGAGTATGCGTATTCGAGAACAAGCGTCCGAACGGAAAAGCATTCCTTTATTTTACAATCAAGCCCTTGCTTTTTGCGATTGAACAAACTCAGGTAGCTACAACTGTTATTCATATTGGAAAAAAAGATTTTGATGCTTTTGAAATCATGCTCCCTGATACAGAATTATTGGATGCTTTCGATGTAATAACAACGCCCATGGTAGAGCAAATCGTTTCCAATAGCATTGAAAACAAACGACTTGCCATAATGCGTGATGCTTTGCTGCCAAAACTCATGTCTGGCGAGATTAATGTTTCCAATATCCAGCTTTAAGCCGCTAAATTATCGTTTACCTTTGCATTACATCTAATTTTTTCGCTGATGCTATTTGCGAATCCAACGATACTTTTTCTTTCTCGCTCACTCGGAATCGGAATCATTAGCTTTTGTAAAAAATCTAAATCAAATTTTCCCGCTCCAATTCCTGTAACTCCAACCTTTGCCATCAAATAATCTTTTTGCGACAACAACCAATAAAATATAAACTCGTTTTCCACTTCTCCATATGAATCCAGACACTTTATATCTTGATTGAAAGCCACATCTTTTTCAACTCTAGCAATTGGTATTCCATTAAAAAGACCGCTTCCTCGTGTAAGAAGTAAGATGCTTCCCTTCGGCGCAATCTTGCTTCCAGCTTTTAGCCCTTCTTCTGTTATAAACAAATCAGATGTGTCGATATTCTCCGTTTTCAATGTCTTTGCACTAATCCAAGGAATAGTTCCACCCCAATAATCATCTCTTTTTTTACTCGGTGTTCCTCCTGATGCAAAAGATACAAGCTCACCAAGTGGGCGATATGTCCATTTAGATTTCATACCCAATCGCCCCCAACTTCTCCTTAATTTCTGCTTCCAGCTTATGTGACTGCTTGAACAAATCCGAAAGTTCAGAAGTCAGCCGAGCCATTTTTTCTTCAAACGATTCACCATCATCTTCCTGTTCCTCAACACCAACATAACGACCCGGCGTTAAAATATAATCCTGCTCTGCAATTTTCTCCGTATCAACAACTGCGCAGAAACCTTTTACATCTTCCAGTGTACCACTAACATAAGCATTGTAGGTATCGGCAATCTTTTTAATATCCTCATCGGCTAGTTCCCGCAACTTACGGCTCACCATAACGCCCATCTTCCGGGCATCAATAAACAGCGTTTTACCAGCCTGTTTCTTGCGCTTGGAGATAAACCAAAGCGAAACCGGAATCTGTGTGGTATAGAAAAGCTGTGTCGGCATGGCAATGATGCAATCCACAAGGTCAGCATTCACAATATTTTTGCGGATGTCACCTTCACCGCTAGACTGAGAGGAAAGAGAACCATTTGCAAGCACCATACCCATGCGGCCGCCCGGTGCAAGATGATAAATCATGTGCTGAAGCCATGCAAAGTTCGCGTTGCTTGCAGGCGGCATACCATACTGCCAGCGTACATCATCTTTGAGCTGCTCTGCGCCCCAATTCGACAGGTTAAAAGGGGGATTCGCCATAATATAGTCTGCCCGCATGGTCGGATGCTGATCATCGAGGAATGTGTCTGCTGCATACTTGCCAAGGTCGGGTTCAATGCCACGAATGGCAAGGTTCATCTGTGCCAGTTTCCATGTGGTCGGGTTGGAATCCTGTCCATAAATCGAGATATCGTTGATATTTCCACTATGGTTCTCTACAAATTTTGCAGACTGAACAAACATACCACCACTGCCGCAGCAAGGGTCATACACTCGTCCCTTAAACGGTTGCAGCACTTCTACCAGCGTCCGCACAACGCAGGACGGCGTAAAGAACTCGCCGCCGCGCTTGCCTTCCTGTTCTGCAAACATAGACAGGCAGTATTCATAAGTGCGTCCCAGAATATCCTTTTCGCTGCCATGTTCAATCATTTTGATGTTCGTAAACAGGTCAACGACTTCGCCCAACCGACGTTTATCCAGTTCCGGACGCGCAAAATTCTTTGGCAGAATATCTTTTAGGCGCGCGTTTTCTTTTTCGATAGCGCGCATTGCATCGTCAATTACCTGACCGATTTCCGGGTCATGTGCCTTTGCAGAAACATCGCTCCAACGCGCACCAGCAGGCACAAAGAAGATTCCCTCCGATGTGTACTCGTCACGATCTTCCTCAAAACCATCACCATCTGCAACTAACTGATTGTACTTTTCTTCAAAACGATCCGAAATATATTTCAAGAAAATCAGACCAAGAACAACGCCCTTATACTCCGAAGCATCCATGTTGCCCCGAAGTACACAGGCCGCATTCCAAATCTGTTTTTCAAATCCAATGTCGGCGGTGTTTTTCTCTGCCATAGCTCAGTACCTCCGTTTTGCTCAACAAATTCTGACTTGAGTATAACACAGATAGCTCGATTTTCCAATTTGTGCGCAAAATTTCTCTGCATATGCTTTTGTTTTTTGTCGGATAAGTCTTACTATCGCCACTTTACCGTAATAAATTTTCCAAAACCCTCTTGACGAATTTCACATACAGTGGTATTTTTCTTGTAAATCCCACCGTCTTTGTGGATTGGTTTGAAGCCACCCACAAAATGTGGTCGTGTTCATTTTGAACACTGCCTCACCGTGGATTATCCCTGAAAGATTTACCGCCCCGCAACACACCCGATTCATTTTGCCGCCGATTCACCCGACAAAATTTTTCGCCTGTCTTGCAGGGTGGTATTTTTCTTTACGGGAGTTGTACCTTGAAAATTTCATGAGCCGACCGAACGTGATACCGACTTTCCGTCAACGCCGCTGCACAAACAGGGGCAGGAACTTCGTTCGGAGCAAACGGTGATTCCCATACATGAGCAGCACAACCTCTACTTATTTTTTGCGTCTTAACAATTCGGAAACATTTGTTGAAAATGCGTTTTGAGCGTAGCGGTAGAGGGCAAGAACCGTCCCGTGGCCACAAATTTTCAATTCTTGAAAATTTCCTGTCCATCCGGGACTTCACTTCTGCAATGCGTCTGCATTTCCGAAGTGATCTTGTTGGGGCGTGCCTGCCCCAAACCCTGCCGAGTAACAATAAAGTTCATAATTGTTCCATGGACTGAGTATAACACATCCTTCGACGATACACTACTCCTCTTTTTTGCAAAAATCCAATTATCTTCGGTGACCTGTCGTGAGATGCAATTATTTCATGTCGTTTCACCAATCACTTGACTTGGTTTGAAAAAACACAGAGCATATGATACAATAGAATAAATAATGTTGTCTACCGAGAAAGGAAGTGTCTTTCCATGAAAAAAATCCATAAGTTCTTTTCTAAAGATTTGCTCCATATTCTTGGTGCTGTTGGGATTTTTGTTGCTTTTCTGATTTCTATCGCCTATAAGCAAGTTGGAATCGGGGCACTCATAGCTGCGTGGCTTATTGCTATGGCAATTATCGGGGTAGCATGGATTACAGACATCCGCAAAGCAGACCTGCTGAAAAACGGAAAGATTGTTTCCGGAAAAGTTAATGCAGTAAAAAGGGTTCACATAAAATTCCACATGAGTACCTATCACCTTGCTGATGAAGATGTAATTTATCCTTGGGTGATTCGGTACCAATACAAGATTGGAAAAGACACTTATTATGGACAGTCCCATTGGTTTTGGTTCAAACCTCTCGTGAGCAAGGGAACACCTATAAAGGTGACTATTGACCCTCAAAACCCAGAAAGAAGCATTGTTGCTGCATGGGAAAGTTAATAGATTGTTTCTTTCCTCTATGATGACGGAAATTTCAAAGGAGCGTAATCTCCTTTGGCACACGACTTTGGAACAAAGTCGTGTGTGTTACACCTCGATAGAGGTGTGCCGCTCCCAGACACAAAAAGTCCCATGGCCAACACCTCGGCGGTGTGGTCATGGGACTTAATGCTTTTTAGGCCTAGCGGAGTGAACAGTAACCAATCCTGACATCCAGTTGCCGTGTCATTTGTTGAATACTGTTTTACGAACAGTCTGCGGACGTGAAGACCCACCATTATATCATCAGCTTTGACCCCAGAGATGCAGCCGACAACGGACTGACCATGGAAAAGGCACAGGCCCTTGGTCTGGAATTCTGTTCTGAAAACTTCCCCGGTCATCCCACCATCGTCTGCACTCACCCCGATGGGCACAACCATTCGGGAAATATCCACGTCCACATCGTGATCGGCAGCGTCCGAACACGAGAGGTGGAGCGCAAGCCCTATATGCAGAAGCCCCGCGACTGGCTAGAGGGCATGAAGCACTCCAGCACAGCCCAGACCATGCGGCACTTGCGTGTCGAGGTCATGGAGCTGTGCGAGGGTGCCGGACTGTACCAGATCGATCTGCTCAACGGCTCGAAAGAGCGCGTGAGCGAAGCGGAGTATTGGGCGCGCAGGCGTGGTCAGCAGAAGCTCGACCTTGCAAACGCAGCCCTTGCCGCAGCTGGACAACAGCCCAAGCAGAAGAAGTTTGAAACCGTGAAGGTCGCTTGTCGGGGCGAGGCCCCTCCATTTGCTGCGCAAACCGCTCGGTCACTCAAAAGCCCCACTGGGGCTTTTGTTGCTTCGCAAACGCGAACCCTGCGGAAACAGATTTCTTCGGTGCTATACCGTGCTACCAGCTTTGAAGATTTCTCGGACAGGCTCTTGCAGCAGTACGGCATCACGGTCAAGGGAAGCCGTGGTCGGCTCAGCTATCTGCCTGCTGGCAGAACAAAGTTTATCCGGGCGAAACATCTCGGGGACAAATTCGATAAGGCGGCAGTGCTTGCCACGTTGCAGGTAAATGCCGAGCGCAAACCCAAGGCACAGTTCAAGCAGGATACCATCGGGAAACTGATTGACATCCAGTCGAGGATGACCGAGGGCAAGGGCATCGGCTATAAGCGTTGGCTCACGAAACACAATCTCAAAGTTATAGCACAGACCGTGAAGCTTCTGCAGGAAAAGGGCTTGACCGACGAGGACGCCTTGAACCAGCGCATCGCCGAACTGGAAACCAAGTATCACGACTCGCTGGCGGTGGTGAAAGACCTCGAAGGTCGCATGAAATTCAACAAAGAGCTGCGCTATCATGTCGCAGTCTATGCCAGCACCAAGGGTATCGTACAGCAGTTCAATACTGCCAAGCGACCCGTAGCCTTTGAGGAACAGCATCGTGCAGAGCTGACAGCGTACCGGGCGGCAGCAGACTATTTCAAGGCAAACGACATCACCAAGCTGCCCAGCCCGAAAAAGCTGGAAGCCGAGTATGCGCAGCTGGCATCCGAAAAGGCAAAGTTCTACGAGCAGTACAAGGAAGCTAAAGAGGAACTGCTCAAACTGAAAACCGCAAAGCAGAATGTTGCGTCCTTTTTCCGGGAGGAAGAACCGGCGCAGCAGGAGAGATAAAGGAGTGTGCGTATGATCAATCTGAAAATCGACCCGGAGTTTCAGTCTCAGATTCCCCCTCTGACCGATGATGAATTTAAGCAGCTTGAAGAAAATATCTTGAAAGAAGGCAAGCTGATTTCTCCTTTGATCGTGTGGAACAACACCCTTGTTGACGGACACAATCGTTATGCCATCCTCCAGAAACACCCGGAGATTTATTTTTCCACCATGCCGCTCCCCTTTGAAAGCCGGGAAGAAGTTCTCGCTTGGATTTGTAAGAACCAGTTGGGGCGGCGCAATCTCACGCCGGAGCAGAAGAAGTTCCTCATTGGAAAACAGTACAGTGTGGAGCATCGAAAGCCCGGTGGAAACGGCAATAACCAGCACACGGCTGCTGCCAAGAAAACCGCCCCGGAGGAATTGTGTCAAATTGACACAATTCCTCCCACCTCTGCGGAAGCGAGCATCCGCAAGCAGATTGCAGAGCGAAACAATGTCAGCGAATCCTACGTTGCCCGTTCTGAAAAGTTCATGCGCGGCGTAGAGATCATGGAACAGATGGTGCCCGGTATGCAGGAAAAAATCCTGTCCGGGCAGTTCAAAGTCCGTGATGCTGATATGCACCGCCTTGCCAGAGCCGATTTTCCGAACCGCAAGCAGATCGTGCACGAGATTCTGCACCCGGAGGACCGCCCCGCTCCGCAGTCGAGCTACTCACACTACTCTGGAATCAACTACTCCGCGCTGGAAGTCGCTGTCCGGCGGATTCAGCAGGACTTTGATTTTTTGATGAGATACTTGCCTAAGCTACCGGACGATTCCTACGCCAAAACTGAAACGCTAAAAATCCTCAAGCAGCACAAAGCGTATATGGCACAGTTTGAAGAAATGCTGAACGATAAAGAAATCGCATAACGACAGGCACTTGTAAGCCATCAATGAGCCACCAGCCGCAAGTGCAGGGTGGAAAACTTCCGCGCCCTTGCGCCTGATAAAAATTGGAACTTTGATTTTCTCGCCCGACTTTGCCACGGTGGGATGATCAAAGGAGCGTGCGTTTGAACAAAAAGAAAAAGTCCACAAACACTTCCCCTTATCCCGATGAAGTCATTGACCGTCTGGCACGGGCATTCTACCCGGCCATCCTTGCCTGCTGGAACAGCGAGGAAGGCCAGCGGGAGTTTGCTGCATGGCAGGCGGAACAGGCTCATCATGCAAACAACGAAAAACAGGAAGTTCCCTCCGGTGGGGAACTCCCTGCTGTACATATCGCTATTGTCTGTGGCTTTTGGCAGGGTGCGTCCGGGTGGGCGCACCCTGTTTTTCTGTATAAAAAGATTTGTTAGTTTGGCTTGAACTCAACTCTACTAAAAGAACCCGACATAGCCGGATCAAGCGTATGCTGTTCCAATCCCATCAAATCCTCAAATGTTTTTTGTTGTGCCGTAAAACAGTTTTCGTTCAAATATTTCAGCAAATTTCCTTTTTCTATAATTCCATTGTCATCCAGAATCTTTACAGACACCGAAAAAAGAGATGCCGTGGGAACTTCAACCATATCTCCCGGTTCAAATGTTCGCCATCCACGACTTCCAAGCTGTCTAAACAAATATTGATATTGACTTGGAGATAGTACCTCCAACATATATGCTCTACGAATCATCATCGCAATTGAGACATGCCATTTTTCTTTTAATCTTAAATATTCATTTAAAACCGTTGGATATTGAAGATCTTTCAAGAATGCTTCTTTTGGCAGCAAAAATGCAGATGCAAATTGATTTGCGTCTGATTCATTGCTCCGATACTCGGCATCTGCTTGCGATTTCACATCTGAAACAATATGACCGAGTATCCAGTGTCCTAGTTCGTGAGCCAACGTAAAGTTCAATCTTGCAGGTGTTGTTTTATCTGTATTATATGTTGTGAAATAGAACCTCTTGCTTTCTCCATTATTGGCAAGGACCGGAATGTGACTGATTGCGTCCAAATGCCCTACGTTTTCCGAGAAAGAAGTTACCACAATTCCAAGATTTTGTAACAGATAACTCATATTACGAATGGGCCTATCCGATAAGTCCAATTTTTCCCGAATTTTTTTTGCGATTAGTTCCATGTCAGAACACTCTGCTACAGATTTCATACAATCAATCAATTGTTCGGTTGATGGATATTCAATATATTCTGCAAAAAAGTCATAAATATATGATTTCAATACATCAATGTTTGTTTGCCGTAGTTTTACGGCTCTTGTCGTGGTTGTAGTTGCTCTACAATATGCAACTCCGGGACTAAAATTATCGCTGCTACCTTCAAAGAAAAATTTCGGTGGAAATTTCAATTCTTGCGAAATTGCTAATACTTTATCGGCACTTGGTTTGATTAAACCATTTTCATACTGAGAGACAGTTTGCTTTGTCACCCCTATCTTTTCTGCTAGCTTAGGACTGGAAATATTTTGGATTTCACGAGCCAATGTCAGCCGCATTCCATTAAACTCGGATGTAACAATGGCACCCATTTTTTACCCATCTTTCCGTACAAATTTTTTCCGCGGTTTGAATTCCGGAATACTGTCGATTTGAACGCCATACTCATTACCAGTTTCTTCCTTAAACTTAGTAATTTCATCTTCCGGAACAGCTTCTTTCCAATTCATCGGAATTGCAGAATCCAAATTCATTTCATCAACGATGCAACCATTTGCATTCAAATTTTCCAATGTACAGCTTCTGATCAATTGAGCTAAATCCAAGCGGTACGTTAAAATTCCAAATCTCAAGACTTCACCGTCTACTGCTTGCTCCAATTCATCGAAGGGCTTTTCGGCTTTTTGCTGCACAGCTTTATCTTGTCCAAACAGTGACATCTGCTCATACTGGGGAACCATTTCATTCAAATCTTGATTAGCCGGAAGTCCCGAAAAAACGTAATGCATCTCACCATTCTGCAATTTGACAAGTCTATTGCGGAAATTTTCTTGGCGAAGAATCAAAATGGCTGTTTTGCTGTGAGGATCATATGCCACAGCATACTTCCAGCTTCCAGAGACCATCAAAACCACACGATATCCTGCCTTTGTTAAATGTTCATGTTCATTTTGAAAGATATGTGCCCAGCCGTGCTGTCCTTTTCCGTTAGAATACATCAAATCGGCATAGACACCTTCATTTTCTTCCATGCCATGGTAGATGCTTTCAACAATCAGTTTTGCCATTGCCATTGCGGAATCTTCAAAAAATGCTTTTTTCATGTGAACCTCCTTCACAGATGAAATTATAAGCGGTGGAATTTTCTTATACTTCATATTTTACACAAATTTTATAAAAAGTCAAGTGACCAAATGACGTTTTATGTATTCAAATGCAAAAGCGCAGCACCTCCCAAAAAGTACTGCGCTTTTGTATAATTTGAGCTACCAGTTAGTCCTCCAACCCACAGCTCCCGGTCACATTCTTCAAATATTCCTCTGGGTCACCATTCAGGATCAAATCGGCATAGCCAAGCGGGTCATTATAGACGAGATAGTCTAACTCCGACCTCTGCGCCATGGTCACATCCAGTGCATCCTCGACCCCGGTGCAATTGATGGAAATTTTTCTCCCATCCCGGAGCAGCAGCTCCACGCAGCCGGTGTCCATGTTGAAATGGCAAGCTCTTGCATCGTACTTCATGTTCGTATCCTCCTGAAATCATGTTGTGGTTTATATCGGTCAATCTATGATTTCGGATTTCATCTTCCACGGACACCTGCGTTAAATTTTCCGAAGAAAACAAATAATCCGAACCCATCTCCTATCGGAAACAAGTTCGGATTATTTTTGTTTGGTCCACCTTGCACATCAACAAGCGAACTATTCCCTTTATGCGGCTTCCGGCTACTTTTCACTGGTTGAACACCAATTTTCGGCCCGTTTGTGGCGCACCGCATAATCTGTAATTATTTTGTAATCTTTGCGCAAACAAAAAATGCCCCGCCAGCAATCCGTCAGGATGCCAGCGGGGCATTGCTTTACTTAGTGGAGATACCTTGCCAATTCAGATGCAACAAAGCCTGCGATCAATGCCGCAATGACCGCCCACCAGAGTTTGTTTCCAAATACTCCGGGGGCTTTTTCCAGCGCGGTCAAGCGGTCGTCCTGCTTCTTGTTCTGTGCCGTCACAACTTCAAGGCTCCGGTTTGTGGTTTCGAGTTGCTGGATGGTCAACTTGATATTGGTGTTCATGCCGTTTACTGCATCGGTCAGCTTCCCCAGCTCGTCCAGCCGGTGGGTGTTGCTCTGTGCACGGTTTTCGACCGCTGTCAGGCGATGTTCCAGTTCCTCGTCAGTCATTACGCTTGTTCTCCCCCACGTTACCGAAATGGGCCACAGTAGTGGTTTCTGCGGATTTCTTTGCCATGTAATCTTCGAGCTTCTTCTTGGTAAAGTCGAACACAAGCTGCACGATCCAATCCAGCGTCCGCTCATTGATTGCCCAGTCCAGCCAGTCCGGGGTGTACCCACGCAGTACGGCAATGACATGGGCTTTCTTTTCTGCACCCGCGCCACTGCCGAACTTTTCCTCTGCGTTGACGATCCACTTGTACACAGTCTTTGCGACCACAAGGCCGTAGCCCAGACGTACCGCCGCCAGCGCCGTGACCACAAGGCCGACCACCATGAAGATACAGGCCAGCCATTCAGGGAATGCCATCAGAAAAACTTTCAGAATGTTCTCCATACTGTTTTCCTCCTATTTTCAGCTCACCCACCGGCTCTTTGCCGTGCGGGTGTCGATATGTACCCAGCCGTGAGTACGGTCGGCGTGTCCTTCCTTCGGGTAGCGGCCAATGCCGCCGCGGTTCGGCAGCAGGGTCTCGGCATATGCCGCAATCTGCTCCACCGTCACACCGGAAATCCAGATGTCAGCAGCCTTGCCGTAAAGATGCTGAGAGAACTTCGCAGCATTCTTAATCATGGCATTATATTCATCAAAGGTATGAAGCTGCCGCGCTTCTTCTAAGGTCAAGTCGGAAAAGGTAATCTCCCTTGCCTTATGCCTGTGCAGCTCTTTGTGAGCGTCACACGCTTCATTGTGCAGTACCGTATTACAAAACTTCTGGAAAGCGCACTGTTTTATAAACTCCCTGCGATTAGGTTCCACATTCTCACCCCCTTTCTCGTTGGAAAGTTGGTGGTGCTTCCCCCTTTTCGCGGGGCAATACTGCCTTTTGAAAAAAACGCCGAAGATTTTCGGATTTTTTTCAAAAAATTTTTTGAGCAGCAAAATACGCCTGTCCGAAAAGCCCGGACAGACGTATAGGTATTGTAAGCGGTATTCAGATGATTAGACAGTTCATATTGATAGACGTAGTTTTCCCCGGCGGTGGTCGGGCTTTTTTTGATGTGTCAATGACCGTCGGATTTTGTCGATATGGTATGTGCTTCATGGCGGCTACCTCCTTTTAGCCGCCGCTTTTAACAGTGATACCGCGTCATTTCATTAGAAGATAAAAAGAAACGGCGGCTTTGGTTTTTCAAAGCTGCTGCGGAAATCAAAGAACGACAAGCAACAGTTCTGATTTTGCTCCAATATGGTTATTGGGGGCACAAATTAAATCAAAAAAGAGCCGATAACAGCAGTATTTCAAACTGCATATTATCGGCTCTGCGTCTGTGCGTCTGGCTCTTTTAATTAAATTATTTTTGTTGTTTTTTGGCTTTATTATATGTATTAGCTAACTGTCCACAAGCTGCTTTAATCTCTCTACCATGAGAAACTCTCATGGTAACTTCAAGTCCTGTTTGCTCTAATTGATGTTTGAACGCAACCATTTCTTGTTTTTGTGGTGCTCTAATTTTTGAATTACTCGTCGGGTTGTATTGCAGCACGTTAATCATAACATTTTTGCCCTTAAACCATTTTGCAAGTTGCCTTATATCTGAGGAACGGTCATTTATACCTGGTAAAAGCAAATACGCAAATACCACTTTTCGATTATGCCTTTGTGAATAGGACAATGCTTGCTTAACAACATCTTCAATAGCGTACATGTGCATATGAGGAATGATGCAGTTTCTCGCAGCCTGTGTTGCTGCATGTAAAGATATTGTCAACTGAATTTTTAGATGTTCTTCGCGCAATTTTTTTAATTGATTAACTGGACCAACTGTTGATACGGTAATGCCGTCGGTTGGAAAGTTAAGTCCATTTCTATCTCGAAGAATATGGATTGCTGCAATCAAGTTGTCGTAATTGAATAAAGGTTCTCCCATTCCCATAAAAACGATACGATTTACTTTTTGACGTATCAATATGACCTGTTGCACAATTTCAGATGGTGTTAGATTACGAACGAAACCATTGCGTCCGGACTCACAAAAAATACAGCCAACAGAACAACCAACTTGCGTACTTACGCAAACAGTCCCACCATCTCGCCGTTTAATAAAAACCGTTTCGATATACCTGTTGTCTTTCAATTCATAAACATACTTTTCAGTATCGCTACTTTTATAGACTTTTTTTGTTGATATTGATAGATTTTTTTTGTGAAATGGCTGTTTATACAATTCCGCATATAAGGCTCTTGCTTTATCCTCTCCAATTACTTCCGACATTTCTTTGTAAGTAAATCCGTATGGGTCATTCAATATTTCCGTAAGTGTACTTTTAGGTAAGTGTTTCATTTAATATCCTTCCTTTTGTTTTTCAGAGTTTTTGATTATGATTTCTAATTTTTCAACATCAATGATATGTGTTAATTTACATTTAGGGCAGAAAAGAGGAAAATTTCTTAATACCGTATTATAAAATACTTGAACCCTCGTCTTTCCGTTACAAATTGGACATTTTATCCAATATTTTTCAAGCATAATATTTCTCCTTTTGTGCAAAAAAATACAGGTCAATTCTCAACATGAGCATTGACCTGCATTTATACATATAACACTACAACAAAATTAAGGCATAGTTTTTATACTATGTCTATACATCGTTAGTTTTGTTGTATAGCATACGCAAAATAAGCATGACAAAAAAGCCCATATTGAAAATGGGAAAAATATTTTTTGATTTCAATGCTTATCGAATACGCATGCTATGTAACATAAACATTTCCCCCTTTTAATAATACTATACAAAAAAAGCGGCTAATTGTCAACATATACATATGAATTATTTTGGCTAACTGATTGAATTGTGTAGACATATCCAAGAAGAAAGGGGAACAGTAAAATGTAACAGGGTGAATAACTATGGCAAAAAGACCAGTACCGAAATACGATTTCAAGGCTTTTGGGGCAGCGATAAAGGCGGCGCGGACAGGGCGCAAGGAGAGCCGCAAGAAAGTGAGCGACGAAATGTTTATCTCGCCGCGCTACCTTGCGAACATTGAGAACAAGGGGCAGCACCCAAGTTTACAGATTTTCTTTGAGCTTATGCTCCGCTACAATATATCCGTAGACCAGTTTCTTTTGGAAACGCCGCCAGAGAAGAACACGCAGCGGCGGCAGCTTGACGCGCTTCTTGACGGTATGAGCGATACAGGCATACGGATTGTGAGCGCAACGGCAAAGGAGATAGCGGAAGTCGAAACAGAGGGCAGATAAGAAGTGTCCGTCAGAATTGAATAAGGTTTAGAGAGCGTTGTAATCTTTTTTTGAGGATTGCAGCGTTTTTCTTTTGCGGAAGTTTGGCAAAACCGGGCATAGCTCCGTAGTAAGGCATAAGGGATAAAAACATTCGTAGCAAGCATAGGAAGCGGGTACCCACTTCCGTATTTTCCCCTCCCGCGCTGCGGCGCGTCGGTTGAAAATTGCTTGTTGGGAAGTGTCCCAAACCCTCGGAACGGAAAGGAAAGGAGCGAATACATGAACGGACGCAAAAGAACGGTGCAAATCAAATTCAGAGTGACGGAAGCGGAACGGGATTTAATACTGGAAAAAATGAAGCTCGTACCCACCCGGAACATGGCGGCATATCTGCGGAAGATTGCCATTGACGGGTATATCATTCAGATAGACCATGCCGATATAAAGGCAATGACCGCAGAGATACAGAAAATCGGTGTCAACGTCAACCAGATAGCACGCCGCGTAAACGCGACGGGGAACGCATACCAAGAGGACATAGAGGAAATAAAGGGGGTGCTTGCGGAGATATGGCGGTTACAAAGATTAAGCCTATTAAAAGCACTCTAAGCAAAGCCCTTGACTATATCGAAAACCCGGACAAGACGGACGGAAAAATGCTTGTGTCCTCTTTCGGCTGCTCCTATGAAACGGCAGATATTGAATTTGAATATACCTTGTCCCAAGCACTCCAAAAGGGGAACAATTTAGCCTTTCATCTGATACAGTCCTTTGAGCCGGGGGAAGTCGATTATCAGAAAGCCCATGAAATCGGAAAGCAGCTTGCCGACGCGGTAACAAAGGGGCAGCATGAATATGTACTCACGACGCACATTGACAAAGGACACGTCCACAATCACATTATTTTCTGCGCCGTAAATTTCGTAGACCACCGCAAATATAATTCCAACAAAAGGAGCTATTACGGCATACGGAACATGAGCGACAAGCTGTGTCGGGAAAATGGCTTGTCCGTCGTCGTTCCCGGCAAGGGCAGCAAGGGAAAGAGCTATGCGGAGTACCAGGCAGAAAAGACGGGTACAAGTTGGAAAGGCAAGCTAAAGATTGCCGTTGACGCGCTTATCCCCCAAGTTTCCAGTTTTGAGGAATTGTTGCAGCGGTTACAGGCGGCGGGCTATGAGATAAAGCCGGGGAAATATGTGTCATGCCGCGCCCCCGGACAGGAACGCTTCACCCGTCTTAAAACCCTCGGCGCGGATTATACAGAGGAAGCCATAAGGGAACGGATAGCGGGCAGACGGGCAAAGGCGGCGAAAGCCCCCAGAGAGCAGCGCGGCGTTTCGCTGCTTATCGACATTGAGAACAGTATCAAGGCGGCGCAGAGTAAGGGCTATGAACAGTGGGCGAAAATCCACAATCTGAAACAGGCAGCAAAGACCATGAATTTCTTGACGGAACATAAGATTGAACAGTACGCGGATTTAGTCAGCCGGATTGAAGAAATGGCAGCGGAAAGCGGACAGGCGGCAGACGCATTGAAGGACGCGGAAAAGCGGCTTGCGGACATGGCGGTGCTTATCAAGAATGTTTCCACCTACCAAAAGACAAAGCCCGTCTATGACGCATACCGCAAGGCAAGGAACAGGGAGAAGTACCGCGCCGGACAGGAACAGGCGATTATCCTACATGAAGCCGCCGCAAGGTCGCTGAAAGCGGCGGGCATTGCAAAGCTCCCGAACCTTGCCGCGCTGCAATCGGAATATGAAGCCCTCCAAGCGCAGAAAGAAGCCCTTTATGCCGACTATGGGAAGCTGAAAAAGAAAGTCCGGGAATACGATATTATCAAGCAGAACATTGACAGCATTTTACAGGCAGACAGGCAGCCGGAACGGGAAAAGGGAACAGAGCGCGGATAAGGATAGCAAAATCCCCGCCGCTGTGCTATGATAGGGCTATCAAAAAGCAGAGGAGCGTTGAGCATGGAAAACCAGAAAATGCCGGAATATGAAACCATACGCGCCGCCGTTGCCGGGGAAAAATGGGCGGTGGAGAAAGTCGTGGAGTGCTACAAGGACGAAATCGACAGGCTATCGACGGTAGCGGTCAGACAGCCGGACGGAAGCACGAAACAGGAAATCAACGAAGATATGCGCCAGTCCATCACAAAGAAGCTGATAGAAGCCCTCCCGCAGTTCCCGCTTGAAGAAATGGAAAAGGGAAATGTCAGATAGGCAAAAAAAGAACAGGGCGCGGAAGCCAGTATATGACTTCCGCGCCCTGTCTTTTTATGGGTGCTGTTTTCGTGAATGTTACGCAGTAGAACGCCATTTTTGGGGGTAAAGGTATAAAGTATCGCCTATCCGATTTTCACGCCCGGAAAGCCCTGTAAATCAAGGGATTTTCCGCGCCTACTGCGTAACAGGGGCGCGTCTTTTCCTCATGCGCTCGGCGGCTTGTCTGCGGGTGATACGTTTCCGGCAGACGGGGCAGTATTTGACACTGTTAGAGGTTGACGCAAAGAACGCGCCGCACTCGGTACATTTCTTCTTATCCCCTGTCTGGTAAAGCTCCGCATAAAGCAGCCTGTCGGCGGGAAGCACCGCAACCCGGAACCACTTGCAGAGAAGCGAATAGGAAATGAGCTGCGGACATACGCACTCGTCCCCGTCGTCCAGTAAGATACAGTTCCCGTTATCATAATTGCAGCACGTCCGGCGCACAAGGGCGTTGACTTTCCGGCTCTGGGGCGGCGTCAGCCGCTTAACCCCGTTCATACTTCATCAGCGGCGTAAATGGGAAGCTCTGCAAATTCCGCTTCGGTCAAAGCGTCCACTTTGGAAAGGGTGCGCTTTGCAAGCTCCCGCATATCCGCGTCCATGTAGGGCAGCGCGGCGTTGACATTCTCAATCAAAGCCCGCTTGCCGCCCTCGTTGTAAATGCTCAAAAGGTTTGTTTCTTCAACAGTCAGTCTAATCATGCTCATACCTCCATATCGTGATTTTTTGTTTTTGCCGCCGCCTTTTTCGGGGCGGTCTTTGCCTTGTCTGCTTTAAGCTGCGCCCGGATAGAGGGGCGGGGCTTCCTTATCTCCCTGTCCCGGTTCTCCCCCTTGTCAATCAGCGCATACGTCCCATGTCTGCCCTCGATTTTGGAAAAGGAAAGGGTCTTGTAGGGCAGCATGGAGAAAAGGCGGTCAGTGTCCTTTGTGGCTGCAAGCCGCATGAACGCCGGGGAAAGCTCTGCCATGAAATGGGTCTTGTTCGGGCTGTTCGGCTCGTAATGCCGCTTCATTTCCCGCACAATGCGCCGCGCTTCCGTTTCAATCAGCCCGTCCCGCAAAGCGGCAATATGCGCCTTGAAATCCCCCGGCGAAAGCTGCTCCCGGCTGCGCCGTTCTTCCTGTAAGAGCGATTGCAGCGCGTCCGGGTCGTTGGGTACGGCTTCAAAGCGTTCAAATTTCCCAAGCTGCGGGTCTGGGGTTCCGTCAAAATATCTCCCGGCTTCCTGTACCCTTTCCCCATGCTCATAAATCAGCTTCACCGTATCGGCGGGCAGCTCCTTTTCCTTGACGCGCTCATAATGTTTAGAGTAGTCCAGTTCGTACAGATTGCCCTTGATTTTCCCGCGCTCCTTTCCCGTCAGCTCGATTGCATAGGCAAGAACGCGGTCGCTTGTCTGCTCCATGTAGAAACGCCATGTGTTGTGGGGCGCGGTGTCTTTGAGGAAAACGTCGCGCTCCCGGAAACAGTGCGTCCCGGACGGGCGGCAGAACCACAAAAGTGTTTTGTCCTCCCTGTGGGGGCTTGCCGCCGCCTTTGCGATAGCCTTGTCAAAATCGTCCCCCAGCTTCCGGGCTGTGATAGGCTTTGTCCTGTCCGGCGTGAGGTAGGAAAGCCGCCCCCGGCTCTCCTTGACGGTCACACCCTCCCGCAGCAAAAGGGAAGAAAACTCGTCAAAGCTGCCAGCTTGGGAAAGTGCCTGCCGTATCGTCCGGCGCAGCTTCGCCTTGTCCGTTTCAAACTTGGTGGGCTTGGTCGGCTGTCCGGCGGCTTCTCTGACAGCATTCTCTTTATCAAGGGCAAGCTGCCCTTTCTTTGCCGCCCAGTATTCCCGTTCGGTTATCCGTTCCTTGCTGCCGTTCAAGAGGTCGATTTGGTAAAGCCCCTCCCGGTGGCACATTTCCATGACTTCGCTCTTGAAATATTCCATAGCGGCGTTGGTGCAGCGGTGCTTGCAGCCCTCCCGTGTGTCGGCTGGTCTGTCCATGTAGGGCAGAAGCGGGACTTCATAAATCCGCAGGGAGTTGATGACGATATGCACATGGATATTGCCGCTGTGGTTATGCCCGTCCGGGTGGGTGCATACAAGGGCTTGGTGTCCGGGGAAATGTGCCTTGCAGAACTGCTCGCCCAGCTCCTGCGCCCGGTCTACGGTCAAGCCGTTGTCTGTCCCGTCCCGTGGGTCAAAGCTGATGATATAGTGGTGGCTTTTCACATCTTCCCGTTTTTGGTTTTTCTCATAGCGGAGATTGGCTCGCATACAGGCAACGGCGAAATCCCCGTCCCCGCAGTTGAGGGAAGAAATGCGGTAATCCTCCCTCGGTATCAGCCGCCCGTTTTCATCAAGGGTGGGCTTCATGGTAAACTCGTCATGCTCAAATGTGAGATAGGCTTCCGCTGCGCCATAGTCGGCATTTTTAGAGCTGATATGTTTGAATGTTGCCAACAGCGTCACCCACTTTCTGCAAGACTTCAAACTTTAGGGCAGCAAGGTCGGAAACCGCCGCCCGTACTTCCCCGGCAAGCTGCGGATAGGGACTGTGCCACTCGTTCAGCGTCCGGGCTATCTGGTTTAAGTTGCCGCCTATTTTTCCGTATTCGGCGGTCAGCTTCCCGACAGCGGCAAGCAGCTCGTCGTTGACGGGGGAAACGGTTATGATGGGGCGTATGGCTGCCCCGGTTATGGCTTGCCGGATAAACTCGGCTTGGCTCATGTTGCAGGCAGAGAGCCTTTCCGCAAACTCGGCGTATTCTTCCTCGGTCATGCGTGTCTTGACTACCCGGCTGCGGTGCGGCGTGTTGTATCGTTTTCGCATGGTAAAACCTCCTTTCTGTGCGTGGTGTCCTCTCACTAATAGGAGAAAAACGGGGTGTGAAGCGGAACTGTTTTTGAAAAATCCGAAAAAATATTTTGAGGGATTTTTAAGCGGCGCAAGCCGCATAAGCAGGGTTTGGGGAAGGCACTCCCCAACAAGATTCCCGCAGGGGCAAAATGAGCGAAAAGCGAATTTTGGTACTGCGGTAGAATCTTGCTCTAAAAAACTACCGCTTTCCTCGGCGGCTCTGGTTTGCGGATATACTGGCTTGCTCCACCAATATAGCGATTGCGGCGGCGTGTTCTGCCCGCTGTTCACCACTACAACGGTGAAAAGGGGGCGTTTTGGCAAACGCAGCGGAAATTTTTTTGTTTTACCTGTCTGCTCCCTACAACAATCCGGCGGTGTGGTTTGCCAAAGATTTTTGAAAATGGGCGCAAAAAAAGCAGTAAACCTTTTCAAGATTTACTGCTTATCTGCCGCTGTGATGGGCGGCGGTATTAAATTGTCAGCCGTTTTTCAAATGGAATTTATCTGCAATCGCTTTCTTTCTGCTTTCCAATTCCTTTTCTGTAATCTTCCATAATCCTAACGCAATGATCTGCTATCTTTTGCATTCCGAGTTTTTCAAAAAAGGCAATTTGTATTTTCATCATTTCTTCACAAACAGTCAACTTCTGCTCATCCATATTGCTAATAGCAAGCCATGGGAACGCTTTATATTTCTTAGTGTCCCCAATGAGAAAATTGTACCCTATCAACTCATTTTCACGGAAAACGAAATAGAATTGTGGGCCTGAACCTGGAACTGACTTTTCCATAATTTGCTGCATTGTTTTCACGCCGCCGTATGCCGGAAAAAAACCTATTCGCTCAAGAGCATTTAATATGTCAATCCTTTTATCTGTGGGTATGTCTCTATAATTGATAATCTGTTCCATTTGCTCTACCCTCATTGAAGTTTAATTTGTTAGGCTCTAATTATACAACTTTTCTGTTTAGCGGTCAAAGTGGAACTTCAACAGGCTTTCTATCAGTTGCCTGACGATATGCTCCTGCATATCCGTGTTAATCTGTCCGTCCATTTTCGCACAAAAGCGGATATATCCCGCATAATGGGATAGGACGGCGGCAACAGCTTCCGGGTCGCCCTCGCTTGCCTTAACGATTGTCTCATAGGGAAGTAGCTGGCTCATAGGACAAACCCTCCAACTCTGCCCGTAGCCGCCGTAAAATCATCTGAATACGCCGCCCGGTTGTGTTGCCAGCCCGTCCATATCTCCGTCCAATCTCCCTATGCGTCAATCGTTGGAAGTAGTACAAGAAAATGATTTCCTGTTCCATCTGTGATAGTGCGGACAGGGCTGCGGCAAGCTCTGGGCTTTCCAAAAGCACCATCTGACCACAGACGAAAAGCGGATAGCTGGTCATGCCGGATTGCTCCGCAAAGTATTTATCTGTGGTACTGAATGGATAGTGTTTTTCTTCTATCAGATATTCAAGCGAGATTTCCCGCTTGCGGCGGCTCCGTATGCTCCGGGCTGCGTCTATGGCAGCGTGGCGAATAACAGTCTTGCAAAAGGCATCGTGTGTATGCCGGATATGTTCTTGATACTTTTCGTGTTCGGTCATGGAAAATCCCCCTTTCTGAATAATGGCAGAGGGCGGCAGCATCTTGTGCTGTCGCCCTCTTGATTACCGAACAGCAAAGACGGGCGGGGCTGTCAACAGCGGCGCATTTGCGCCGTTCATCTTGACCGTTGACAGGCTCGGCTGGGTTTGCTATCTGCTCACGGCAATTCACTCTCATTGATAGGAATTGCTTCAAGTTCCGTATTCAAATTGTTCCAATAAGAGCCGATATCCGCACTTGTGAAATACTTAAAACCGCCTGCTGCTGACTTCAATTCGCCGTTTTTAACTCCATAGCAGGCGTAAATCAAATCGTAGCTTGTTCCATCTGAGAGGTTAAATCTAAAGCTGGTCACAGCTGCTCCGGCAGTTTCCTCAGTTGTTTTGTCTTTTAAGGATAAGCCCTTGAACTTATCATACAGGGTCTTTATATCATTTTCAGCAACAACTACTTTCTTTTCTGCTGATGCAGGCACTCCGTCATAGTGGTACATTTCAACGCTTTCGACATCTTCAACCTCAAATGGGAAGTCGATTTTGACAGGCTCATAAGCAATGTTTATAGGTAACAGAAAGAGAGCTGCAAAAATTGCAATGATACAAAGAGCGATGGAAACGAGAACAGCAATCGTTATCTTTTTTTTGCCTCTCTGCTTTTCTTTTGCCTCATGGCGCATAATAACGCTTTCGCTTTCTTCGTGAAGAACATCTTCGTTCGTGTGAGAAAGCAATTTCTGATAAATTGCGTTACAGTCAGTACAGGCGTTCAAATGCTCTTTTACCATCTCTGCGCTTGCTTCGCTGCAAGCACCGTCAACATACAGCGGAAGAATATCTCGAACAATATCACATTGTTTACTCATGCTTTTCATCCATCCTTTCTTGAATTTTTAGCTTTGCACGATGATAAGTAACTCTCGCCCATGATTCTGTTTTTCCAAAAATTGCAGCGATTTGTGAAAAAGATAGTTCCCCGAATACGCGAAGCTGAAAGACTTCTTTGTATGGTTCTTCCAAACGGTGAAGAACGAGGTGTATGCGGAACGCCATGTCAGAATCTGCAACTGAGTTCTCAACATTTTCATTTGATGGCAAGTCATTGATTTCACTCACATCAGCTACTCGCTGACGGCTTCGCATTTCATCATGGTAAAGGTTTTTTGCTATGGAGCAGAGCCATGTCAATTCATCTGACTTACCTTTGAATTGTGATGTTGTAGAAACAGCCTTATAGAATGTGTTCTGCGTGATTTCCTCTGCTATCTCACGATTTTTGGCAAGAGAAATAGTATACGAGTATACCTGTAAATAGTAGGCTTTATAGAGCTTTTCATAGTCCATACTTGTCATCACCTCCTTCAGCTTCATAGGTTAGACGGAGAAATCGGAATTTCGTTACAAAGAAGTTTGAAATTTTTATACCTTTACGCTACTCTTGCTTTGTGCGGACTATTGGTAGACGCGCATTAACGGCAAGTAAAGAGATTGCTGTGTCAGCTTGATATGTTCAAATGCTAATTAAGTATAGCATACAGCTATGAATTTTTCTATTGCGTTCCCCTGACTTCGGAATAGTGGCAGGGCTGGCTATCCTTGTTTTGCTTTGTGCTTCTCTACCGTACATGAGCATTCGCGCCCGGATTGTCGTTGCCGTAGCCCTCCATGAGGTTAATCACGCCCCAGATACCAAGCCCGGCTCCAAGTGCTACAACAAGGGTCTGCAAAACGTCTACTGCGCTATTGAAAAATGCCATAAATATATCCTTTCTGCCGCGTCTGCGGCTGTCCGGCAAGCGGACAAAAGGCGGTCAGCATATGCCGCCGCACAAAAAAACCGCCCTCTGGTAAAGGCGGCTGTCCCCGCGCTGCGTAAGTCCTGCGGCGCGGCGGTATTCAGTTGTAAGGGGTGCGGCTCCTGCCGCTGTGTACCGCGCCGGAAAGTGGGGGCGCGTATCATGTAGCCGGTATGGATAGATGTGATTGCTTCAATCGCTCCTTTCTGTGTCCCGCTGTGCTGCCGGACGTTTTTTTCAGACTTGCGGGAAGTGAATAGCTTGCGTAGCAAGGTGTTCGCTTCCCGCAAGTTCACAAAGGGGTAGCTGCCGCCAGGCAGCGTAGGGGAAGTGTAGCTTCCCCTGTCCCCCGGCGGTCTGCCATGCTGTCACTGTTGCGGGATAAGCCCCCGGCGCGTGACATACTCCGTTGCAAAACGGCGGTGTTCCGCTTCCTTTTCCCGCCAATACTCCCATAATGCAGCGTCGGCGGCTTCCGCAACATTCATTAAAAACCGTTCAAGCTGCTTTTGTTTTTCCTCTGCGCTACGTTTCCTCATGGTCTGCGTCCTCCTGTAAGTCTGCCGCGTCAATCTCGTAATAGTCAAAAACCTCGTCGGGCTTGACAATGGCGGGGCGGCGTTTAAGGTGCTTTTCCATGTCAAAGGCGTTCTTCGGGTCTGCGTCGGACAGGTACTTGTATTTCGGGTGCTTCGTTATGTCGAATTTATCCGAAAAGAACGGGCGCACCCCGCGTAGCTGCAAGATACATTTCCCTCCGTCCATGACTGCGATTTCATCTTCCGTCATAAGCTGCTTTCCCAATTTCTGATAGTTCAGCCCATGCGAAAGCTCCCGCCCCCTTGTTTCGGAAGTGTTGAAGCTGTCTATCGTTTCCTTGCCTAAAATCTCCGATATTTCTTTGAGCGTCGTTTTTTCCTTGCCGCCCAAGAAAAGCGTGGTGTCGCAGTTGCCGACTATGGTATCGGCGTTGTCCTTGTAGATTGCCTTTAGCTGTGACTGGCTCTGCAAGATGATTGACGCGGAGATTTCCCGGCTCCGTATGGTGGCTATGAGCTTTTCAAACTTCGGTATCTGCCCGATATTCGCAAATTCATCAAGCAAGCACCTTACATGGACGGGAAGCCGCCCGCCGTATTCATCATCTGCTTTGTCGCACAAGAGGTTGAATAGCTGTGTGTAGAGAATACTCACGACAAAGTTAAAGGTGTCGTCGGTGTCGCTGATAATCACGAAAAGGGCGGTCTTTCTGTCGCCTATGGTGTCAAGCTCCATTTCGTCGGTTTCCATAAGCTCCCGCAGCTCCTTAATGTCGAATGGGGCTAACCTCGCGCCGCATGAGATAAGTATGCTTTTTGCGGTCTTGCCCGCCGCAAGTTTGTATTTTTTGTACTGCTTGACTGCAAAATGCTCCGGGTCTTTTTCTTCCAGACGTTCAAACATGAGGTCAACCGGGTTCTGGAAATCCTCGTCGTCCTCGCGGGCTTCCGACGCATTTATCATTTCAAGCAGCGTCGTGAAGTTCTTCTCGTCCTCCGGGGCTTCATACCAGATATAGCCGATTAGCGCGGTGTAGTAGAGCTTTTCCGCTTTCACCCAGAAATCCTCGCCGGATTTTTCCCCGTCGCCTTTGGTGTTGGCGATAATGGTATTGACTAACTTCAAAATGTCCTTTTCGCTCCGCAGATAGGCAAAGGGATTGTATTTCATGGATTTTTTGAAGTTAATCGTATTTAGCACTTTGATACGGTATTTGTACCGCTGTAACATTTTCCCGGTTTCCAAAATCAGTGTTCCTTTCGGGTCAGTGACGATATACGACGTTGGAAAATCCTTTGACGTACATTGCATGAGCGACGGTTTCACAAAGAACCGGGTCTTGCCGCTGCCGGAACCGCCGATTACAAGGATATTTTTGTTTCTTGCGTATTTCGGCTGCTTCGGGCGGCTGTTCATGGTGAGCCGTTCCGTCTGTGTTAAGGGAATATTGTTCTCAAATACCGGGTCGGTGTACGGCTTTATGTCGTCAGCCCCGCCCCAACGCGCCGAACCGTATTCTGTCCCGCGGCGGTATTTCTTCGCGTTCTTGCCTTTGGTGTAGATAATCAGCCGGACAATGACCGCCCCCGCAATGCCTAAAGCTAAGTCTGCCGGGTGGAAGCTCGGCGCGATACTGGAAAAGGCGGCGGTAAAACCGTCCCCAAGATGTAGCAGCTTTGCGCTTGCGTCCGCGCCGGGGGAGAGCCGGACAGCCGCGCCCACTTTATCAAAGAGCCAGACAAAGAGCAGATACGGGAGATTTAGGATAAGCAGCTTCTTGATTTCCGGCTTCATAGCGATACCTCCCTGTCCTTGTTCTTGACCTTTGCCCGTTCCGCGTTTCTGCCCTGTGCAGCTTCTTTGAGGGTAGAGAGCAGCTTTCGGATTGAGGGCTTTTTCTCCTGTGTCAGCTTTTTTGCGGAAAATTCCTTAAAGGCTGCGGTCAGTACGTCCGCGTCCCGCCCCTTGAAGAAAACCAGATAGCGGGGCGGGCTTTCCGTCGCGTCCTTTTTCAGCGCAAAGTCGATACCGTACTTTTTCGCCGTACTCTCAAAGGCTTTGATATTGCCCTCGGTAATCTCAATGTTGGAAACGCCCGCGTTCTGCTTCATAAGCTGCTTTAAGCTCTGCTTGCCCTGTGGCGGTTTGGAAAGCTGTTTTTTTCCCTTTGACAGTATGGCTTTCATTGCCTTTTGGAGCGTCTGGGCGGTCAGCTTCCCGGTCTTGATGTAAAGGGCTATGGTCTTTTCGTTTACTTCGTCCTGCAATTTGTCGCGTCCTCCTTTCGCGTTTCTTTATGGGGCGGCGGTCAGATACGCACCCGCAGCCCGTTCAAGTCCTCGGCTCTGATACCCACAAGATACCAGTTGTCGCCGTACTCAATCCGGGTCGGCTTCCACTTGCCCCGCACGAATACGTCAAAACATTCTCCACAATGCAGCCCGCCATAGTAGCTGTTTAAGTCAAAGCGGATGTCGTAACGGTCGGTGCGCTCGTCAAATACCAATGCTCCTGTCATTTTCTGTGCCATAATAAAATCCTCCTTTTGTTGTTTTACAGGCTTTCGCCCGGTTTGCATGAATAATAGTCCGGGTCGCCGTACTGCGGCTTTTTCGGTGACAGTGCGCCGCTTGCCATGTCATGGGCGACAAGGGAAGTGTAATAATTGCCGATAGTGGACGGGGCGTTGAAAAGGGCTGCTTTCAGATATTGCTTGATGTTGCGGATTTTCGTTGTGTTCTCCCGCATACAGTCAAGCACAAAGCGGATATGCTCGCCGTCCAGTTTCATAAACTTAGATTTCACAAGCTCTGCCGGGTAGTCGTCCCCTGCAATCCGTACCCGCTTCCTTGCGGTGCATACGGTTTCAAGCATGAGGTCTACAATCTCGTCAAGCCTGTCACTGTCAAACTTCATGTCCTGTTTGAGAATGTGGTAGTCGATATTGTCCTTGATGATTTCCCGGTATATATCAACTGCGCTCTGTGCTGCCGCTTCCGTTCCTTTCCGTTCCGGCGGCGTAGCCGCTTCTCTGCAAGGAGAGGGGTTAGGGGAAAGGATAGGAATGGAATGGGTACTTTGTTCATCAGTAATTATTTTTTCTTTTTTTGGTAAGTAAGTTCTTTGTATATCTTTATTTAATTGCGTTGGATTTTCCAACGTAGGTTTTTCCAATGTTGGTTTTTCCTGCGTTGGATTATCCAATGTTGGATTTTCCAATGTAGGTAAATCCGGCGTAGGCGGCTGCGGCTGCTCGAATATCACATAGTCCGCGCCCCGCAAGCGTCCTTTCTCGTCGCGCTCCCTTGAACGGACGATATACCCGGCGCGTTCAAGCTCCTTAATGGCTTCGCGGATAGCGTCTATCTTCTCCCGGTTGATAAGGGATAAGCCTTTCAAGGTGTAGTCCCAATCTTCGGGGAGTGACAGCATTTGCGATAACAGCCCCTTTGCCTTTAGGGAAAGCTCCTTGTTGCGTAGGTGGTGGTTGCTCATTACGGTGTAGCCCTTGTTCCGTTCCACTCTGAAAACTGCCATAGTTCATAGCTCCTTTGCTTTGGATTTGTTACGCAGTAGAAGCGCGGTTTCGGGGGATAAGGTATAAATCCCTTTCCGCGCCAGATACGCGCCCGGAAAACCGCTTGTAGCAAGGCTTTTTCTGCCCCTACTGCGTAACAAAGGGCATGAAAAAAGCGGCGTTCCTGCTCTCCCATGTAGAGAGTAAGAAACGCCGCTTCTGCGTCGTATTCAGTTTTTAGTACAATACCCTGCTTGTCCGTCGCTCGAAAAACCTTGATTTTCCAGTGTTTTCAAAAGTATCGTTATCTAACGTCAGCTTTCAATCGTCCCGGCTTCCAGTCCATGATTGCCGAAATTGAAGCCGGGCATATTGCAACTGTCATTGTAAAGGACATGAGCCGCTTTGGAAGAAACTATCTGGAAGTTGGATTTTACACGGAAATTCAGTTTCCATCAAAGGGTGTTCGGTTCATCGCTATCAACAATAATGTTGACAGTGCCAATCCCACGGACAATGACTTTACTCCGTTCCTGAACATCATGAACGAGTGGTACGCCAAGGATACCAGCAATAAAATCCGTGCCGTTTTCAAATCACGGATGCAGGATGGCAAACGGTGTAGCGGCAGTATTCCCTACGGTTATAAGCGGGTTCCCGGCGATAAGCAAACCCTTCATGTAGATGAGGAAGCAGCTTCCGTTGTCCGCAGGATCTTCGATATGGCAGCCAGCGGTGCCAGTCTTGCACAAATCGGCCAGACGCTTTCGGACGAAAAAGTGCTGATTCCGTCTGCATATGAAGAACGGTATCATCCTGAATCTGCTCGGCACCATTCGTACCACGACCCCTATCGGTGGAATACGACCACCTTGACCTATATTCTTGACCGGCAGGAATACCTCGGCCATACAGTGCTATGTAAAAGTATCCGTGAGAACTTCAAGTTGAAAAAGCGCCGTGCTGCAACCCCGGAAGAAAGGATCATATTCAAAAACACTCATGAGGCTATCATCGACCAAGAAACATGGGATAAAGCACAGAGGCTGCGCAAGAGGAATCCGAAAAAACTTCCGAACGGAACATACTCGCACCGTTTAGCCGGGATGGTATTCTGCGCTGACTGTGGCTCCCGAATGAGCTTTTCCAGCCCCGAATCCAAACACCGGGATTTTGATGTGGTGTATGATTCGGATTCTTCATGGCAGTGCAGCAAATACCGTAATATGTACGTTTCCTGCACATCCCATTTTATCAAGACCTCAACCATTGAAGCCGCTATTCTCAATGCAATCAAAGCGATGACAAAAGAAATTATTGAAAATGAGGATGAATTTGCCGAGCAGCTTCAAGCTGCATGGGAAAACCAAAACACACAGGTATCTTCCGAGAGTAAAAAAGAACTGCATTCAGTTCAAAAAAGAATGGACGAGTTGGACGCTTTGATTCGGAGCCTATATGAAAACAGCGTCTTAGGAAAAATCCCCGAACGACAGTATCAGCGTTTGATAGCGCAATATGATGAGGAACAAACTGTCTGCGAAGCTCGCATTGCCGAGTTGAAGAAAGAACTGGACAACGCTGAAACAACGAAGGTTGATCTGAAACGCTTTATCAAACTGATTCGGAAATACAAGGACTGTGACACGCTGACAGATGAAATGCTGTACGAACTGGTAGAAAAAGTGGTGATTCATTCCGCATCCGGCGGACGGACGATCTACCGTCAGCAGCAAATCGACATCTACTTCAATTTTATCGGTGATACGTTCCCTAGTCAAATTGAGATTAGTCGCGGCGACAAGAAAAATCTTACAGAACAGCAACTTGCCAAGCGTAAGAAATATCAGAAAACTGCCGGGGAAAACCGCAAAAAGAAACGTGCTGCTCTGCGTGAAGCGGCTAAAACTGATTCACGGGCGGCAGCAGAGTATGAAGCCCTCTTGCAGAAAGGCCGTGAACGATGCCGCAAGTATGCCCAAAATAAAAAGCTGGCTCAACAGGAGCCTGCTGATACAGTCCCCATTCAATTTGAACCGTCTTTTGAAACGCCTGAAGAAATGAAAGGAGAATCCGCATGAACGAACTGAAAAAATTCATCCATGACAACACTACCGGTCTGGACTACACTCTTGTCAATGACCACTATCTGCCGAACCTGACCGCAGCAGCCCCGGCAGAGCAGGACCCCACCGGGCGGTGGGGCCGCTTACATAAGACGTACCTGAAGGCGCAGCACCCTGTCCGGTACAATCAACTGCTCCTGTCCGGTGAGCTGAGCGGCTATCTTGCCAAGCTGGACAAGCAGACCGAGGAGCAGCTTGCATTGACCGTCCAGCAGATGCAGGAAGCCGAGGGCGTGACCGAAGCCCTGAAAGCTGCCGATCAACTGGAGTGGGTGCGCCGGATGAACAGCATCCGCAACCGTGCCGAGGAGATCATCAAGACCGAGCTGATTTTTGTATAAGGAGGTGCCCACGATGACTGTGCCGAAACCGATGCTGAAACTTGCTCTTTTTCCGCTGCTTCTGCTGCTGATTCTGGCGCAGTGGGTGGGCATCTTCCTCACGACCTTCTCCACGATCCTGACGAATCTGCTGGCGGGGCTGTTCTTCTTCGTGGCTCTGGCAAGCTGGATCATGAAGCTGGCAGACGGCGGCGAAGTCCTGAAAATGCTGATTATCGCATTTGTGGTTTTCGTCTTGCCTTACATAGCGATAGCTGCTATCGCAAAAATCTCCTTTTTCGCTGAGGAACTCCGGGATTTTCTCCAATCCTGAGTTCAAGACCGCCCTGCACAACGCACGGTGGTCTTTTTTGTTACATCGGGTCTGCACAGGGCAGGCCCTTTTTTATACGGAGGAACAAGCCTATGAAACTGACGTTTGAAGAAAAGAAGCTGCTCTACACCTATGGCTGCGCCGATCTGGAACTGACCCGCAAGCGGCTGTACGAGATTGCCGGGCTGACGGTTGACCCCAATCAGAACAAGCTGGTGTATGACTTCTGCCGGAAGCTGGAGGACGAAACGCTGGCAGACTGGTATGACCAGATGTTCTACTTCGTCCGTGCCGAGATGGAGTGCTACACCAATATGCTGCTCCTGATGCAGGACATTGAGGAGGACAAAGAATGGAGGAAGGAAGATTTTGTCGAGCCCGATGACAATGTTTAAGCTGGAGACCATGATCTACGCCAGTGAGGACGGAACGAATAGCGTGTTTACGCTGAATCCTGCCTTGCAAAAGCAGCTTGATGCCCTTACAGCGCAGCACCCGGAGGTGTGCCAGCGGAAATCAAGGGGCGATGCTGGCGGGGTGACGTATCAGGTCAGGGGTGCTGCGCTGGCTATCCAGCCTGTGCGGGCATCCTGAAAGCGATAACCGATCTGCTATGGTAGAATAAAGAACAACGGGCAAAGCGTCAGGAGGGATGCTTTGCCCGTTTTACATAGAACGATGAAATTCACTTTTAGCAGAAAGGGGCGATTTATTGGGAAATTTATATGGCTATATCCGGGTCAGCACCCGTGACCAGAACGAGGACCGACAGTTGATTGCACTGCGGGAACTGAAAATCCCGGAGAAAAATATTTTTATGGACAAGCAGTCCGGCAAGGACTTCAACCGTCCGCAATATAAGCGGTTGGTGCGGAAATTGAAAAAAGACGATCTGCTCTATATCAAGAGCATCGACCGTCTTGGACGAAACTACGCTGAAATTTTAGAACAGTGGCGGCTGCTCACACAAACAAAAGGCGCTGACATCGTGGTGCTGGATATGCCGCTGCTGGATACCCGGCGCGGCAAAGACCTGATGGGCACTTTCCTGAGTGACATCGTGCTGCAGGTGCTCTCCTTTGTGGCGGAGAACGAGCGCACCAACATCCGGCAGCGGCAGGCAGAGGGCATTGCAGCGGCAAAGGCTCGCGGTGTGAAGTTTGGCCGACCGCCCCGGCCGCTTCCAGACAACTTCTATGAGGTGCATAAAGCATGGAGAGATAAGAAATTGACCCTTAAAGAAGCTGCGGAAACCTGCGATTTACCCGTAGGTACGTTCTATGGGAAATCTATCCAATTTGAAAAGTCCACCTAAGCAAACTCCTTGCAAAATTTTGAAAGGTGTACTTTTCAAAATTTTGCAAAGCTCACTCTTTATAAGGCATTATGCCACAAATCTCGCTTTAATTCAAGAGAAATTGGAAGTTTCAACGAAAATATATCATCGTTTTAAAAAGTACACCTTTTAAATTCAAAGAACACTTCGAAGCAACCGCTAACCCAAAAGTGAGTATGCTATTTTCAGCTATAATATTAAGTTCCACTACTGTAATTATAGGATGTCTTGTCGTGTTAATTACCGAATCTTTGTACAACTTGCTCTACAACCTTCCATCCGCTCCACCTGAAATGGGTGGCTTGCTTGGGCAATCAAAAAACACAATTAATACCATTTTTGTCGATTCAGGAAAAATATCTTTTAGGAAATCTTGCCAGTATGTTCCCAATGAATTGCTTTTGAATCAAACAATATCGGACTGGGACGCTCAAGGAATTATTTTTAAAGGAATATTTCACACCCATAAAGAGGGGCACGGATGTCAATGCTTGTCATCTGCGGATATTGTCTATATTCGATCAATTATGAATGCTTATGTGAAAAAGTTGTATTTTCCGATTGTTATTCCTCATACTGGAGTTTTCCCTTATCTCGCAGTTTATGATCAATTATCCGGACTTTCTATTACGCCCGAAGAATTGAATCTGACACTTTAATACAATAAAAAGGAGAAAAACATTATGGACAAAAACAATATAACCTCTGTGAAAATTCCTGCGGGTGCCTTTTGCGGACATAACTGTTCTGACGGATGTATCTATTGGAACCCTTATGACCGTGATAGTAATGGCCGCCAGTACTGTTCGCATTATGATGCTTACTACTATCCGAGAGAGCGCCAAGGATGTCTTAGTTATGAAGACTAATTGCTTCGATTGCACGGAGGGCGTACCCCATGATGTGGCATTTCTATGAGATTCCGTACATTCCCGATTTAGAGCTAGTTAAATATCAATCTCTTGGTGAACAAGGTATAGATGGTATTCTTGAGCGACATAATCGTTTTTTACGTCAATGGCAAAGGAATACGGTTCTAATCCATACAACCCTACATTTTTTCCTTAGCTATACTCATGAACGTCCAAAAGGGAGTCGTCTGCAAATTTTCTTGGCATTTTCTTCCGATCAGACTGTAAACTTTGAATCAATAGATGCGCTTATGCAAGCAAGTCCTTTAGCTGACTACTATAAGATTGCTCCTATTGAAGATGTTCCTGTTTGCTTGCGGAAATCATTTACAAATATTCTTCTAGTCAAAAAACAAGAACAAACACGTCTTTCCACAGGAGATACGCTATTTACAGTCGAAGGCTGGAAATCCAATCCCAAGTCACGTCTTTATGAAATGGAAAAAACCGCAGAGGCTCTTAATGAGGATATGGTTTATCATATTTCAATCTATGGAAGTGACACCTATAAAACTGCACAGCAGGCCTTACAAAAGCCTATCGCAATTCTACGTGAGAAAGCATTGGGCCGTAGTGGGCAAATCACCCTCGCCGATAACAAAAATCGTCCGCGAGATGTCTCAGCCGAAGAAACCCTACGGATATACGAAGAGTTTTTATCAGATGTTGCCAAATCGCCTTGTTTTTTTGCCAACATTTTACTTTACGCAAACCAAAAAAGTAGTGCGCATTTTTTGATGGATGCTGTCTGCGGAGAAGCTATCAAAGAAGGAACTTGTGAAATTCAGGAAATTCCCAGTACGGCCACACCGTTGGAATTGCAGGAAGTAAATCAGCCTTACTGCAATCTTCTACCACCCTCTTTAGCATTCTGGCCAACCGCTTATACACTTGATGAACTTTCTTCTTTCTTTCGGCTGCCAATACTATTTGATGGCGAGAATATCGAAATAAAGAAGGAAACTGCTCCGAAGTTGGAGCAAACTGGCATTTACCTTGGACAAACCAACAATGGGTTGAGCGCTTTTATCGATGCATCATCCTTCAAAAAACACGCTTTCATATGTGGTGTTCCCGGCTCTGGTAAAACTAACACCATGCTGCATCTCGCTAATAGCCTATGGCATCATAAAAAGCTAATCAAGGATGATACCGATAATTTGTCGGTCACTTTTAAAGAAGAAAGTGATCCTATTCCTTTTTTGGTTTTGGAACCCGCCAAGCGTGAATATCGAGAACTTTCTAGGTATGATATTCCAGAGTTAATTATTCTTTCTCCTTCAGCTAGTACAAAATTTCCTATGAGGTTGAATCCCTTCGAATTCCCGAAAGGACTCACACTTTCAGAACATATCTCTAAACTGTGTCAGGTTTTTGAGGGTGCTTTTCCGATTGCTCCACCAGCTCCTTTTATATTGGATAAAGCTATCGAAGGTATTTATCGAGCACATGGTTGGAATACCAATGATATTAACACCGGGGAAAAAGAATATCCGACCATGTCGGAATTATATGATCGCTTTCAAAAAGAACTTAGCCAAACAACTTATGACAGCGAAATTCAAGGTAATATTCAATCTGTTCTGGAAATGCGTATTGGCAGTCTCCTACGTCGGGAAATGAAGGACATTTTTGATGTAAAACACTCTACATTCTCTCCAGAGGAATGGCTAAAGCACCCTGTCATTGTAGAGCTCGAATCGTTAGGAGAAGGTCCTGCCAACTTTGTTACGTTGTTATTATGTACCCTCATTCGAGAAACTTTGAAAGCCTCTCCTCGTGCAGATGAAGAAAAGGTTGTCCGGCATATCATTTTTATCGAAGAAGCCCATAACCTTATCGCTCCTGAAGCACAAGTAGCATCTGGTCAAGATTCAAATCCTAAAATTGCTGCTACAGCATATATCGTTAAAATGTTAGCAGAGGTTCGTGCTTTACGCGAAGGTATTATCATCGCAGACCAGCTTCCTACTGCTATGGCACCTGAAGTTATTAAAAATACTAATATCAAGCTGATTCATAGACTTACCTCTATAGATGATCGACAACTGATTGGCAGCACAATGTCTGCTAGTGGCATTCAACTAGAACATGTTGCAGTTTATCGTCCGGGTGAGGCCCTAATGTCTTATGAAGGACTTCAGCGACCATTTGAACTCAGAATTCAAGAGCAAAAAGGTCATGGTTCTGAAACGCCCAATGACGACGAACTATATGATATTATGCTTCACAAGCCAGCATTTTTTCAGTTGGCGCAAAAAGAAGAAAATCTAAAGCTAGAAACTCTAAAAGAAAATGTTAAATCACTAAAGAAAAAGGAGGTTGAAGCTCTTTGTGCACTCTCCGAATATGACTCATCCGTACATACATCCACTCAAATCACAGATTTCTATTGGCACATGGAAAATATTTACACCTCGATTGTAATACTTCGTTCACAATACCGAAGAGACTGTCAGGCGATAAATGAACTTTTCATTTCAGCCGAAAGAAAAGCGATGTTGGATGAATTGATTCGCAGTATTGGAGAATCTCTCCAACAAAAAATCAAAAATAACGTTGTTTTTCTTGATTCGAATGGCCAATTAGAATGAGGTATTATTATGGCTGAAAATTTTAGTATTGAGCATTCCAGAACGAAAATCACTGAGGTAAAGAAAACTATTGAAGATAAAAAACAAAAGCTGGACGAGTTAAAGCAACAAAAAAAGAGTCTTATGGATGCCGGGCTTGCGTTGGATTCTTCAAATTTAGATTCAGCTGTTCAAGCTACCCTTATGGAAAGCATTAACGATTCTCTGCGTGATGTTGAGAACAAAGCTTATGACGTTTCGAAGGATGCAAATCAGAATCTACAGAGCCTTGAACAAATCCGGCAAAATGTTGACGATGAAATCACAGATAGTCAAAAGGCGAAGAAGAAACTCGACCAAACCAAGAAGCTGTTAGACACATTAGGTGTTGGAAAATCATTGGAGAAAGGAGTAAACAAGCTGGATGACCACTTACAGGAAGCAACCGGCTTAAAAGGTGAAGTCATTTCAGCTATGCAGGATTTGGAAAAAGTCTACCGTCAGTTAGATCAAATTTAAAATGGGAGGAATTATTTATGGGCTTACTCGGATCTCTTTTTTCGGCAGCCGCCGATATCGCAAAGGAAACTATCACAGAAACAATGAATCAAAATGAAACCGAAAAATTCATTAAGATAATGATGGAGCGCGATGCTCAAAACGCTGAAGCAAATGAAAAACTCTATCAAGACTGGCTCACGCATGAAAGAAGCAACTATTTTGCGGCTAAAAAGAATACTATCATTCATGATGCCTTTGATGTTCTGATGGATTCTTTTGAGGATACCGGAAAATTTGATTTTTCTGCTGTGGATAGTTTGAGCGATGAACTGAAGAGCAGCGATAGCTATAAGCAGGAGGCAGCTGATGTTGTTAATCTATGCTGCGAAGCTCTAGTTAAACTGCATCAAAAGTGTTGTATTTCCATTCGATTTGTTATGCAGACAATTCACAATTTACAGCGCTTCGCCGATATTGTCCCTAGCATTCGAGGCTTGGATCGTCATTATGATGCTTTCTTCCCTGTTGACAATGCCGATTGCAGTTTTTTGACAGATTTCGACAGCATTGCGGAAGGATTAGAAGCTGCCAAAAATGATTCTGATAATTATCTCGCGATGGTTGGAAGCAACAGTCCGTTGTCAAGGCTTGCAGCTTTGAAAGATATTTTGAAATCGGAAGACTATGTTGCTGCTGTTTCCAATTTACTTTTTGCCGATCAAGAGGTTGCTCCTTATGCAGGTATGAAAAAAATGATTCTCTGTCTCTCTATGGAGGAAACAGACGAAGCTACCGCTCTTCTTTTGGATACATATTGTACGGTTATTATGAATTATTTACGGCTTTCAACAGCTAAAGAAAAAGTCGGAAAAGATAATCCTTTTATTTCTGCATCAACAGAGCAAATCCTGCCAATCGATCTTTTGATTGCTCAATCTATTAAATCTTCGAAATCTGGTAGCCCGCAGGAAGTTGATACCAATCTCGATGAGTTCCTTGAATATTATCCTCTGATTTGTACATCTAGCTGGGAAGATCAGCTTTTCATACTTCAGAAAGTTTTTGCTTACCTCAAAATGTATTCTCAGGAGAGAAAGGTTCTTGAATTTTTAGTCAAAAACAATATTCCTCGTACTGAGCAAATTGATCGTCGGTTAAACTTTTTGAAAAATCTTAATCAAAATGACATTAGTAATGCGGCCAACAGCATAGAGGAATTTAGCATTCAGACAAGTGATAATGAAATTGCATATGATTATCGATTTATTTCTTGGACAGTTTCGGAAATAAACTCCTATATGAACCTTTTAACTAGCGAGGACAAAACACTCGATCTTCCTATGGTTGTTGCTGAATGGAACAAGAAAATTCCTCAAAAAAATATTCGCTGGAGTACAGATGCTATGCAAGTTTACCTTGATAAGTATCTCCATGAAAATTTTGGTGATCTGTATACAACCAAAATTAAAAACTGCGGTGCAGTACTCTCAAATGAAGTAGAGTACGAGCCTTCCGTCTATATTGAAGCAACCGACAGCGCTAAATATCCGTGGCTTTCGTTTGTTGTTACTGGTGAACAGCTTACCATGACACAAGTTTCCTTCGCTATTTATGCGTTGTATCTGCCTACGAAAGACTCCCAATGCACTCAGGCGGTTGATACAATCGAACAGAATCAGAAATACCAAAATCGACTGATTACTTTAAAACAAGCTCAGAATCCTAAAATCAAGAATTATATTGAGTCCATCAATGAAATTCTGATTTCTGGTCTTGAAGCATGGCTAAATAACAACAATACTTCTAGCATGTATGATTAAGGAGAAAAAGTATGGAAGACATCAATACCTTAACTCAAAAAGCCAATTCAGGTGACGCTGTTGCCATGCGTAAGCTGGGTTATGAATACCTGATTGGAAAAAACATTCAAAAAGACGAAAAAAAGGCATTTCAACTTTTCCGTGCAGCTGTTTGGGAAGGCGATTTGAATGCGACAATATACTGTGGCTATTGCTGTAAAACTGGTGCCGGTCTTGAAAAGCCTAACATCGTCGCAGCCGCACGATACTACGAGTATGGTGCACGTGCAGGAGTTGCCGCAGCGCAATATGAACTTGCCAGAATCTATATTGATAAAGAGATGGGGGAGGCTTGCTTTATTGGCGGTGCTAATCCGTATATCGGTTGCGAACGATGGCTGAAAAAAGCTGCGGAACAAAACTACATCTATGCTGAAGAGTTGCTCGCCGATAAATATTATGAGGGTGTTTATATCGTCAAAGATGTTAAGGCTGCAATTTATTGGTATGAAAAAGCAGCAAACCAAGGCAGCGTCTACGCTATGTATCGGGCCGGATACATTTATTACTCCGAACCAATCGACTACAACAAAGCTGGTCAGTGGTTCTCACTCGCCGCAGAAAAGGGAGACAAAGATGCCGAAGAAGTTTTGCGCAATAATCTGAGGTATAATCGCTTTACCAAAAAATGGGACGCAGTTCGTTAATCGAACTATTTCCGAAATAGCATAAGAGCCGCGCATCCATGTCGTTTTTGACCTCATGAATGCGCGGCTTTTATAAAGTGCAAAAGGAGTGTGATACCATTGACCCAACCGAAAACAGACCTAGCCTACCTCCGCAGCGAAAAAGCCAAAGCAGAGCAAAAGCTGCGCTCTTGCCAGCACCGAGAGAAGATCCTTGAACGACAGATGTCGGAGCTGAACCGGAGAGAGCGTGTGCATCGCCTTTGCACTTGTGCCGGAATGCTGGAAAGTTTTCTGGTCTGTCCGGGAGAATTGACCGATGATCAGGTGATGGAACTGCTCAAAATCTCGTTTCGTCAACCGGAAGTCGTGCTGGCACTTGCAAAGATGGTGCATGACGTTCACGAACGCAGCAACGTCCAAAACCCTTTAGAATAAAGGGCGCAATTATACACCGTTCCGGTGAAATTGCGGTCTTGCAGACGGCTCGATGAAATCGAAGCTGGCGTTTGTGCGCCAGCCCGATTCCATCCCAAGGAAAACTGCATTTTCCTTGCGCTGCTTTGCAGCTATCCTTTTGCGGCTCCCGCCTGAGATCGAAGCGCATGGCACTCCGTTCTAAGGCGGCGAGCAAAACCGAATACAATTCCAGACCGTTCACCAAGAGCAATCTTGCTGGGCGGTCTTTTTGTTTGGGGGTGATGCCTATTCCGTGTCCGCATTTCAAAATTACCATCGTCAAGCGCAGCCAAGGGCAGTCCGCTGTTGCCGGGGCCGCTTACCAAAGCGGCGAACGGCTGTTCAGCGAGTACGACCAGAGAACAAAATTCTACAACAAGAAGAAAGAGCTTGTCCACGCTGAGATCATGCTGCCATCCTATGCGCCGCCCGGATATGCAGACCGGGCGACCCTCTGGAACGCCGTAGAAGCTGTGGAGAACCAGTGGAACTCCCAGCTTGCCCGGCGCATCGTGCTGGCGTTCCCGGTGGAGGTGCCGAAGGAGCAGTATTTGTCCATGATAAAAGAGTTTTGTCAGGAGCAGTTTGTTTCCAAAGGGATGATTGCCGACTTTGCCATCCACGACAAGGGAGATGGAAACCCACACGCTCACATTCTGCTGACGCTCCGGGCAATAGATGAACACGGCAAGTGGCTCCCGAAAGCCAGAAAGGTGTACGACCTTGACGAGAACGGTGAGCGCATCCGGCTCGCTTCCGGCAACTGGAAGTGCCACAAGGAAAACACGGTGGACTGGAACGACCAGAAGTATGCCGAGGTCTGGCGGCATGGCTGGGAGACCATTACCAACCGCTATTTGGAAGCGGCTGGCCGCCCGGAACGTGTTGACCTGCGCTCCTTTGAGCGACAGGGCATCCAGCAGATACCGACCGTGCATCTCGGTCCCGCCGCACACCAGATGGAAAAGCGTGGAGTGGAAACTTTTCTCGGCAACCTGAACCGGGATATTCGCGCCGCCAATAGCCTGATGCAGTCCATCCGCAGTGCGATTCGTGGGCTGCAACGCTGGATCGCAGACCTGAATGAAAAGAAGCAGATTCTTTTGGATGCACTGGAACAAGCCAAGGAGCCAATGCTGTCCGACCTGCTGGTGGATTACTTCAACCTCCGCAACGAGCAGCGCAGCGATTGGTCTGGCAAGGCAAAACTGAAATGCACTGTCCGGGACTTTGAGGAAGTCAAACGGGCGGTGGACTATCTGAAAGCACATTCCCTGAACACCATCGAGGATTTGGACACTGCAATTTCTAACCTGAACCAGACCACCGCTCCTCTCCGCAGGCAGTTGAAGCAGAACGAAAACCGTATGCGGACAATCGCCCAGATCAAGGACGCTGCTGCCGTCCATGCCAAGCTGAAGCCCATCCACGATACCTTTATGAAGAAGAACTTCAAGCTGACCAAGGAAGCTTACGCCACCCAGCACAAGGAGGAACTGGACACCTTCAACAAAGCTGTCCGCACCCTGATGAAGCTGAACGGCAGCACAGCGGTGGATTTTTCGGCATTGGATGCCGAATTTTCTGCGTTGCAATCCGGCAGCGCAGAACTGCGCACTCAACTGGAAACCTTGCAGCCGGACATCTCCGCCCTGAAAAATATCCGCAAGTATATCGACATGGTGCTGAATAAGCAGCAGCTTTCCGCACCGGGCGGTAAGACCCCGGAGAAGGAGTCGGTGCTGAAGAAGTTGAACGATAGCAAGGCAGCACTTGAACAGAAAAAATCACAGACCCACCTGACGCATCAACAGACGAACTTTCGCATTTATGCCGCTCTACAGCGTTTTTGGCTGGTCGAGCCGTACTTTTTCGGACGCACTGCACAATTGTAATCATTTTGTAATTATTCAGACAAATAAAAAATCCCCCGTCAGCTTTCCTCTCGGATTGCCAACGGGGGATTTTATTTAATGTAGAAGCGCGGTCAGTTCATAGGCCACAAGGAAAGAAATAAACGCCGCAATTACTGCCCACCAGAGCTTATTGCCGAAAGCCCCGGGGGCTTTTTCTAAGGCAGTCAGTCGGTCGTCCTGCTTTTTGTTCTGCGCCGTCACGATTTCAAGGCTTCGGTTGGTGGTCTCGAGCTGCTGGATTGTCAGCTTGATATTGGTGTTCATACCGTTCACTGCATCGGTCAGCTTTCCCAGCTCATCCAACCGATGTGTGTTGCTCTGCGCACGGTTTTCAACCGCAGTCAGGCGATGCTCCAGTTCCTCGTCAGTCATTGCGCTTGTCCTCCCCCGCCTTACCGAAACGGGCCACAGTGGTGGTTTCTACGGATTTTTTTGTCATGTACGCTTCAAGCCGCTTCTTGGTCAGATTGAAGACGATCTGCACGATCCAGTCCAGCGTCTTCTCGTTGATAATCCAGTCCAGCCAGTCCGGGGTGTACCCGCGCAAAACAGCAATAACGTGAGCTTTCTTTTCTGCTCCCGCGCCGGCCCCGAACTTCTCCTCTGCATTGACGATCCATTTGTAGGCCGTCTTCGCCACGGCCAGACCATAGCCCAGCCGCACTGCCGCCAGCATGGCAACGCACAGACCGGCAATCATAAAGATAGCCGCCAGCCACTCAGGGAAAATCATCAAAAAACCTTTCAGAATCTCAGCCATAATATCTTCCTCCTGTTTTAGGTCAGCCCAGCCACCGACTCCGCGCTTTGCGGACATCGATATGGACAAACGGCTGTTTGCGACTCGGATGGGCCGCATCTTTGTAATACCGCCCGATGCCGCCGGTGTTCGGCAAGACGGACTGGTCGATGTAGTTCGCCAGCGTATCAACGCTCACGCCATCGATCCAGACGTCGGCTGCCTTCCCGTACTGATGCTGGCTGAACTTTGCCCCGCCAACATCCTTGCGGGCGTTGTAGGCGGCGGTGCGGTAGCCGCTGGTGATATGTACCGGCTTGCCGAAGTGGTTTCGGATTTTCTGCAAGCATTGCACCAGTTCCGAATCCACGAAGATGGGGTCACTGCCATCCCGGCAGTAAAACTCCCTCACCTTGAAATTGGCAGAGAGCTGTTTTTCTCCATCCCTCGCCAACGAATAAGCTTCAATCGCCATCGATTACGTCCCCCTTTCTCACCGTACCAGCGTGGCGATAGCCTGCAAGTCCAGTATTGGCGCATCAAAGAACGCTCTCGCCCACAGCCAATAGTCGTCCGATTCCGGGCGGCGGTACTTCTGACAGAGCGCCGATGCCCAAACCCGGTTCCAGCGGGTCTGATAGTCCGCATCCCGACGCTCAAGGCTCCGCTGGATGTTTCCTACCAGATCCCCGCGCAGGGTGCCGTTACCGTCATCATCCTGCACAAAGCAGTCCATGCCGTTCTGGCTCCCCACAGCACACACACGCTGGTTTTTGTGCATAAGAAAACCGTCCTGACAGGTCAGGGCGGTTCCATAAGGAATATTCACTTTTCCATCTATGCCGTCGAAGCGCGCCCGGCGGCGGGCGATAAAACGTTCATGCTCCACCATGGGTTAGACCTGCTCTTTCTTCTCGGCGAGCATACCGGTCAGCTCGGCGTAGTGCTCATCGGTCAGTTTGCCAGCGGCGTAGAAAATATCGATCTTCTCCGCCAGACCATCGGTACTGCCGCGCTCGATCATGCGCTTGCAGGTGCGATACAGAACCATTTCCGTTGCTTTGCTCATTGCCTTTTCCTCCTATCAGGTATTCTCAGTGTCATCCGTATCGGAGACATTCAACTCCAGAAGGGTCAGGCGATAAGCCTGATCCACGTTCATCTCGTCGGCATCCTCGATGGCAGCTTTCGCCCCCATAATCCAGCCACCAATGTCGGTCGGCTCCAGAATGACGCTCTCTGCATCATCCAGAGGCTTCCGACCAAACAGGTGGTACGGAGTGCCGGCATAAGAAATGCCCGAAGCATCAGGCTCCGGGCAGAGGATATAACAGCCGTTGTCGGCTTTTTTGATGTAGGTCACGTCCTCGGTCAAGGCAAGGACGGTGCCATCACTGGCTTTGATGATTTTGTTGAACAAGGCACTCTACCTCCAAAAATTGCATAGCAAAGCCGCCGCAGACGCAGCAGCCGCCCATGGTCATCAAAATTTTTATAGTAGGCTTCTTGGCAGTTCATATACTGCGCTACCTCCTGCAGGGTACGTTTCCCGGCCAGCCATTCCCGATGGAACAGCTTCAGCTTCCGCCGGGCGCGTATCACACCATCTCTGGAACCGTTCACCTTGATTTTTCCCGTCTCGGTCAAGGTAAAACGAGCCTTGCACCAGCGGAAAGGCTTCGTCAGCGGGATAATCTTGCATTTTTTCTTATTAACCGGGATACCGCGGATCTCAAACTGACGCACGATGGCACGGCCCAGCTTTTTCAAATCTTCGATGTCCGGGAGCATGATGCAGTAATCATCCATGTAGTGCCCGGCGCTGTGCGTGGACATCTGGCATTTGATCCAGTTGTCCACGGCACTGGGCATCGCCGCCATTTCCTGCTGGCTCGGCTCAACGCCCAGCGGCATCCCACGGCCCGGGAATTCGCCGGGAGCAGTATCAATAATGGTATCTGCTATCCGCCGAAAATCAGGGTTCAGGATATACCGCTGGTGCCGCTGATAGATGATAGAATGGGGTGCATAAGGAAAGAACTTCTTCAGGTCGAGCAGCAACACCCCGCCCGCACGGCCATACTTGCGGTAATGCCGCGCCAGCTGCTGTTTGATGCGCTTGATCTGCCAGTGCAGCCCCTTACCAATCCGGCTTGCACCGTTGTCATAGATCATGCTGGGGTCGTAAAGCGGCTCCAACACTTCCTTGCTGATGACCTTGTGGATTTGTCGGTCTGTAATATGAGGAGCGTCAATCCCACGAATCTTGCCGCGTTCACAGACCGTGAAATGAACGTATTTCTTAGGCCGCCACCTTTTTGCCAAAATAAGCCGCCGCTGCTTCGCTGTGTGGGAAAACAGATGCCGCTCAAAGTTCTGCGTACTCTGCTTCCAGCGTACACCGTTGCAGCATTTCCGGCCATATTTGAACATCGTGTGGTAACTAAATACTTCTTCCAACGAACCGAGGGCGGCACACCGGGCTTCTTGTCTGGCTCGGCGTGCTGCCCGGCGGCGCTGGTATCGTGCTTCATGACGTTCCTGACTTGTCAAAATATTCGCCCTCCGTACAAATGTCTTGTTGGGTGCCGTCTAAAGTGCGTTGTCCTTACACATGAAATGAGGTTAGGCACATTCCTCACCATGCAAGCAGCGTCCGTGTAAGGCCATCGGAGAGCAGTTTTAGGGATTCTCACCCAGGGAAGTGCAGCTCCTTTTACATCGGTCGTCTTTCGCACTTGGCTACTCCATGTGACCGTGTATCTGTAAAATCCGGGGCGCAAACCAGCCGAGTAGTTAGCGTTGTTATTGTTGTAACTTCCGTCAGTATTGACGTCGCAGAAATTGTTGCTGTTGTTGTAATTAGCAGACCGCAGCCACCACCACACCGCCAGTAGGCAGATTAACAGCCGCACACCCAGTCGGCATCAAAGCCTTTGCTTTATGCCGATATTTTTTATCGACCCTTTCAAAAGGTCATTTTCCTTGTCAATCAGTTCTCCGAGGTGCTGAGCCATCTTATCCAGCTTTTCCGTTGCGTATTTCGAGCCAACGGATTCGCCTTTTGAGTTGGTAAAGGCACCTGCGGGGTTTTGATTCAGCACAAGGTACACATGAGTCAGTCGAACATCTAAAGCCATGAGCGACGCACGAGCCTCAATCAGATGGGCCTTGCGCAGCTCGACACGTTGCGGATCAGACGGATAAATGCTGTTAGCTTTTTCCGCATAATCGACAATCTCACCGGCCAGCTTGGCAACCGGTTCCGCTACCAGCCGAGAGTACCGGGCCGAAAGGCGGGTCAGAAAGTTCAGGGCCTCAACATAAATCTGGTTGGCCGTATTGACGAACTCCGCCTTGCTTTCCGTGCGCTTGGACTTCAAAACCGACATGAGTTATTCTCCTTTGTCAAGATCAATTTTTCCCTGCTCTCGCTCCACTTCTTCCAGATGCTTTAACAACACATACTCTATGTAGTTTGTGATGGACCGATGTTCTTTCGTTGCTAAAACACCGATTTTGTCAAAAACTTCATCAGACAATCTCAGAGTGAACACGCGCTTGTTAGTTGCCATATAATACCTCCTGTTGAACAGGTTTTGACAGTATTGTATAGCTTTTCCGAGACTTTGTATGCGTTCAAAAAACAGTTAAGTGATAGCATTTTGGGGCCATTTTCAAAAAACGCGCGGGGCGCTGACGCGCCCTTTGGATTTTTTGAGGGAAAGTTCGCGCCTTTCGCCCACTTCCGTGGGCGTGATGAGGCCAGATGCTCTGCGGAGGATTAGACGGCAAAGCCGGGGCGCAAACCAGCCGAGTAGTAAGCGGTGGTACCGCTGCAACCCCCGTCAGTACCGACGCCGCAGAAAAAGTAGCTGTAGATGTAATTAGCAGACCGCAGCCACCACCACACCGCCGTGGACACGGCGGAATGATTATAGGCCACTCTACTATTACCAGCTTTGTAGTAGTCGTACTGCTTCTGACTGTTCTGCTCATACTGGTTGGCCCAATACCTGGTTCCAAAAACCTCAAACTCGGCCAGCAGGAACAGATAATCTGCGGTCGCTGTCACATTGCCGGAACTGTTGCTGCCACCGCCAGTATTATCCGTGTACTTAGTCACAGTCTTCATCACGGCAAGCAAATCGGACGGCAACGCTGCCATCAGACTGTTCTCCAACGTGCTGGCCGGGGTATTGCTGTTGCCCAAAAGGGTTTTCCTCATGTACGATCCATTCCAACCGCCACTGTTGGAGTCACTGGAATTCATGTGGAACATTGCCGAGCTGCCGGAGCCATTGTACTGGCTGTCGCAAAGAGCAACGGCCTTCCCGCTGACTTTGCCAATCTGGAAGTGGATGCGGTTGCTTCCCTCTTTACTGGAGTTGTGGTTGAAGCCCAGGATGAAAACATCGATATTGAAGTTAGAGAACGTATAGGCTCCGACCTTGCCATTAAGAGTGATTCTCTTGGTGTCGCCTACGGCCCAGTAGTTGGCGCCCTGCCCGGCGTCGCTGACCGACTTGATGGTGGCCCAGCTGTTGTCGTTCAGCGTCTTGGAAACGAGGGTCACGGACACAGCGAAGGTCTTGCTGGCAGGGGCGTTGTAGTTGCCGTCCGCTGCCACATTGACCGTGATGGTGGCACTGCCGTTCGCCTTTGCTGTTACCGTGATAGTCTCACCGGACACGCTTACGGTGGCAGCAGCGGTATTGCTAGAAGTTGCTGATACCGCGCCGGTGCCAGAACGGGTGACTGTGACCGTGCCAGAGGTCTTGGAGTAGGTCAGTGCCAGACTGCTCGCAGACAGAGAAAGAGTGCCTGCCGCTTTGGCGATGGACCACTTCACGGTTTTTGCGGCGGTCGTGCCGTCGCTCCACTTGTAGCCGTCCAGAGGGGTGAAGGTGGCGCTATAGCTGCCTGCCGTCGTGCCGGAAGTCGTACCGCCGATCTTCATTGCGAGGGTATTGTAGTTGGCCCACGAAGGACTCTGGGCCTTGCCGTTGTAGGTCAGACTCCCGCTCTGGGAAGGAACGCTGCGGATCGTCAGCACGTTGGTGGCAAGCGCGTCCAGAGACTTCTTGTCAGCGGCGCTCATCAGGCCCGCCGCGCTCTGGGTGGCGTTACCGTAAGTGGTGTTGGCAGGCGTCTGCCAAGTGCCGTCGCCGCGCAGATATTTCGCCTGTGCTCCCGCCGCCGGGGGCGGCACAAATCCCGCCTTGCCTGCGGTGGATGCGGTAGCCGCCGTCATATTGCTGTGGGTATGGCTGGTAGGCGACTTGCCTGCCAGCGCATCGCCGACGGCTTTGGCGTCTGCAGGTGCGCCCTCGGCTTTGAGGGTCTTGTCCACATCCTGCGACGCACCGCCGCCAACATTAAAATCTCCTAATGCCATGAAATCCCTCCTACTCTGTATACTTCACAGTGTTTGTGATAGCCGACGCCAAGCACTGCGCCACCGTCCGGTTTCAGGTTGCAGGAGAGGACCATTCCCGTGCCGGTCACGATTTTGTCTTTCTTGACGGTCGTGTGGTCGCCGTAGCCCGTGACCGGCTGCGGGTCGCAGGGCATCTTCTTGCCCTTGGTGGTGACGATCCAGACGATGGGCTGCCCACAGCCCTTGCATCTTCCGATGTTCATTTTTCCTGCTTTCCTTTCTCTTCATGCGGCTGTTCCCGCTGGGCCTTCTTTACTTCCATCTCTTCCCGGGCTTTCTGCTTCGCCAGCAGAAGACCGGCCCGCCAGAAACCGTAGGACTTACCGGATGCATCGGCCTGCCGAACATCCCGAGTGAGGTCATCGACCGGCGGCTTGGGATACACCTTTTCTGCCGTCGGCTCCGTCCCGTGTTTGGCGGCGCAGAGGCAGCACCGCTTTGCGCCGATGTGTTCCGCCGGGAAGATCGTGCCACAGTCAATGCAAACCTTCATCGGCATCGTCCCAGTCCCCCTTGTGCTTCTGAATGTACCGGCGCAGCTCCTCATTGAATTTGTGCCGGCGCCGACGCTTGATAAAATCGGCTATCGCATACAGCGCCGCACACACTGTGACTGCCACTACCGCCAGAATTTCCACGTTCTAACATCCTCCTTCTCTGTCTTTCATAGGCTTCCCGCTGCTCTTCCGTGATCCCCGGAATCCGCTCAAACAGTTCCGGGTCTTGCAGCAGCATAATCAAAATGCCCTCACGGGTCTGGCTTCCCTGAAACTGGGAGAAAGACAGCTTCCGCTTCTTCCTCATTCCTCGTTGCCCTCCTTTCTGCCGGTGTTCTCCGCCGGGTCTGCGCTCTGGGCTTCCTTGTAGCCCTGCACAAACCCCGCCATAAAGGAAAGAGCCGACTTGCCGAGCGGCTTTGCATCGTCCATGATCTTTGCCAGCTCTTCCGTCTGCATCTTTTCTTTCTCGCTCATACTCTCACGCTCCTTTGTTGCCCGCCCCTTCCCGCCGTGATATAATCAGGTCAGGAAAGGAGGTGTTATAAAAATGTGGGTCTACGATTCACCCATCGGCCCGCTGTACATCGTCCGCACAGATGATGGCCAATACGGATTTTTGTACGACGGCATTATCTGGGAAGCCTGTCCAACTCCGCAGATTGAAGCTGACAACGTGTACTGCCGTGCCACCGGCTGCGCCGCTGCTTCCAATTTGAAAGAGCTTCCTCACGACTTGTCGGAGTGGACGCACGTTTCCAGATAATCTTCCCGCGCCCGGTCGAGCACTTTCTCTGCGTCGTCCGGGCGAACTTTGTTTTTGCGGAACAGCCGCACGATGATTTGCGCCATTTCCTCACAGACTTTCTCCCGGTATTCAAGGTCAACGTCCGCAATGCGCGGATCGTATAATGTCGGGTACGCTTCCAGAAACGCTTCGCTGTCCAGCATGACCTCCATCATCTTCATAATGAGGTCGCGCTTCAACTTCGGCGTTCTGTCCAGCTCTTCTACAATGTGTTCAGGTTTCAGCGTCACGTCCGCTTCACCTCCCTTTAATGTTGTCCGTCTCTTCCCGCCGTGCTATAATCGTGGCAGGCGGAAAGGGGGTGATTATAAATGTCTATCTGTCCTCGTTGCGGTTCCGCTGTTGGTTCGGACGCTCAATTCTGTTCCAACTGCGGCGCACCTCTGAATGTCAGTTCTGAAAACTTCTGCACCAATCCAGATTGCAAACGTCATAAGGAACATTTTTCTTTTGCTCCCGGCGTTCGTTTCTGCGACCAGTGCGGAAAGCTGACGACTGACGGCAAAAAGATTGAAGCTCTGATTTGAGCATCTTTCTTTTCTAAGCTCCTGCTTGTGGAAGAAGCGGGAGCTTTTTTACAGCCACTTTTCGCCGTTCAGTCTGACCCAGACCAGCTTGCCGGACTTGTCCTTGAACAGAATAACCTCTTCTCCGTCGTCGATGTTCTCAAGCTCGCGGGCAAGTTTCAGGCGGTCGTCCAGCGTTTCGACCTTTGCCGACCCGCCGATGTTCCCGCCCTGCATCTTTATCAGTTCGGACAGCATCGCAGCCCGTTCCGCCTTGCGCCCCTCAAATAGTACACGGCGAATCGTTCCGTAGAGGTTGTACATATCGCGCACACGCCAGCTAATCGCACTTTTCAGAATATCCGCGTATATGCTTTTCTCTTCTTGCATCTCTCTTCACCCCCCTTGTGTTGCCTATCGGAACTTTACAGTGTCATTATAGTCAATTCTCGGAACATTGTCAATGGTTTTCTGGAATTCTTTTGTTGATTTTCGGAACTTTATTTGCTATAATGAGATTGCAGAAAGGTGGTGAATAAAATAAATGACCATCGGCGAAAGAATTAAAGTCCTCCGCAAAGAGAAAAATCTTTCGATGGAGGATTTCGGCTCTGTAATCGGTATGGGCAAGTCTGCTGTCAGCCGTATCGAAAACGGGGTCAACGGAACAACGGATCAGACCATCCGCTCCATCTGCCGCGAGTTCGGGGTCAATGAATGCTGGCTCCGCACTGGCGATGGGGAGATGTTCGAGCAGACGCGGGAAACCGTGCTGGACAAGCTCTGCGCCGAGTATGATCTTGGTGCAGAACACCGGGCCATTGTGGAGGGATTTCTGGACCTGACCCCGCAGGATCGGGATGTGGTACTGAAATACTTCCATAATGTGTTCAGCCGGTCTGCATCCCCTGCCGCCCAGAGCGCGGCAGTGCCCGACAGTGAAGCCCAGCGCATTGCCGAGAGCGACGAGTACAAGTCGCTTGTGGAAAAGAACGAGCCAGCGGAGGGCGAACCGTTTACTACCGTCGGTTAGTTCTGCAACGCGCCGCAGACGAGTGGTTGAAGCGTCACCGCTGACCACCATGCAAAAAGAAAAAGCCCACCGGAGCCGTACCCGGTAGGCTTTTTCTTGCGTAAAAAAATAATGCCCCATCCTTCCGTCTGGAAGAACAGGGCATTTTGAAAGGATATACTATAATATATGAGAAGAAAGAAAGTCGAGGGCGGCAACCGCCTTGTTGCCTACTACCGCTACTCCGGCGGCAGCGGACAGACAGAACAGAGCATCGAAGGGCAACGCCGTGACTGCGAGAATTACGCCAGGCTCCACGGCCTGACCATCGTTCACGAATACATTGACCGGCATATCTCCGGCAAGACCGATGACCGCGCCGCGTTCCAACAGATGATGAACGACGGCGACAAGGGTGCATTTGATATGGTGATCTGCTGGAAAACAGACCGCTTTGCCCGCAACCGGTACGACAGTGCCGTGTACAAGAAGCGTCTGCGGGACAACGGCATAGAGATTCTTTATGCTGCCGAAAGCAATGTGGAGGGCGCAGAGGGCATTATCATTGAAGGTTTGATGGAAGCCCTTGCCGAATACTATTCCGCAGAGCTGGCAGAGAAGATGCGCCGCGGTATGCGCGAAAGCGCACTGAAAGGGCAGGCTATCAACCGTTGCCGTTCTCTGGGCTTGACCACCGACGAGAACAAGAAGTACGTCATTGATGAAAAGACCGCGCCCACCGTGCGCTTCATCTTTGAGCATTACGCCGCCGGGGAGAGCAGCACTTCCATTGTGGATCAGCTCAACGCCAAAGGTCTGCGCACCAGTCAGGGCAACCTCTTCAACAAGTGCAGCATTCCCCGTATCATTCAGAATGAAATGTACCGCGGTGTCTATACCAGCAAGGCGTACAACGTGCGGATCGAGGGCGCGATCCCCGCTATCATTGATGATGATCTATGGAAGAGGGCGCAAGCTATGATGAAAACCAACCGTCAGTTGAAAGCCAAGTATGAACCGAAAGCGGAATATCTGCTTTCCGGTAAACTGTTCTGTGCAAAGTGCGGCTGCACCATGAAGGGCGTAAGCGGGCACAGCGGCGGCAACGGCGAGGTGTACCGCTACTACGCCTGCTCCAACCCCCAGTGCCGCAAGCGCAATATCCCGAAGGATGATTTAGAGGGCAAGGTGATTCGTTCCATCTGTGACCACCTGTTGCAGCCGGAAACGATGGAACTTCTTGCCGAAACGATGGTCGAGGTGCAGAAAGCCGACATGGAGAAGCCCAACGCCGAGCGCGATGTGCTGGAACAGGAACTCCGGGATGTGCGCCGCAGGAGCAAGAACATCATGGATGCCATCGAAACCGGCAGTGCAAACCACCAGCTTGTCGCCCGTCTGGATGATCTGACCCAGCAGGAGAACACGCTGACCTATCAGCTCTCCACGATGGAAGCTGAGAAGCCCCTGCTCTTCACCAAGGAGCAGTATCTTTTCCTGTTGCAGCAGTTCTACGCCCAGCCCACAGAGCAGGACGATGCCTATAAACGCCGTCTTATTAACACTTTCGTCACAAATATAGAAGTTAGTGATTCCGAACTGCTTATTTATTTTAACATTTCCGAAGAAACTGAAAACAAAAATAAAAACGCTCCCCAGTTGAACTTTGATAAATCAAGTTCGACTGAGAAGCGTCTGGTCCAGCCAAAAGAAAGCGAACACACATTGTAAAAGGAGAAGCGCAAGTGAGCAAAACTATCACATTGACCGAACATCGCCCCGCTGACGGACTGTTGACCATGCGAGTCAGAAACACAACTTACAACGTCAACATCTTTTTCAATCCGAATGCAAAGAACACACTGGATACCCAAATGCGAAAAATCATCCAAAAAGAAGCGAAAGCTGGCAATTTTTAAATTTGCAGCAGCATCTTGATTTTTTATCTTGACAAAATGCAGCCCAAAGGTAGTATCGTGGTCGAGTGCGGGAACGCACTTCTGAAAAACGGCTACAAGGTCAGGATTCTGAACACCATCAACTTCAAAAAGTCCATGCATTATAACCCCTTTGCCTATGTTCACAGCGAAAAGGACATTCTGAAACTGGTCACGACCCTGATGACCAACACCAAGGGTGAAGGCAGCGGCGGGGACCCATTTTGGGAGAAAAGCGAGCGGCTTTTGCTGACCGCTCTGATCGCCTATCTGCATTATGAAGCCCCGGTGGAGGAGCAAAATTTCGCCACCCTGCTGGAAATGCTTAACACCATGCAGGTGCTAGAGGACGACGAGGAATACCAGAATCCGGTGGATCTGCTGTTTGAAGAACTCGCAAAAAAGAAGCCCAACAGCTTTGCCGGGCGGCAGTACAAACTTTATAAGCTGGCTGCCGGCAAAACGGCTAAGTCTATCCTTATTTCCTGCGGTGCCCGGCTTGCGCCCTTCGACATTCAGGAAGTCCGGGATGCCACCATGTATGATGAGCTGGAACTGGACAAGCTGGGCGACCGGAAAACGGCGCTGTTTCTCATCATGAGCGATACGGACAGTACCTTTAACTTCCTGATCTCCATTATCTACACCCAGCTTTTCAACTTGCTGTGCGACAAAGCCGATGATGTGTACGGTGGTAAGCTGCCCATCCATGTACGCTGCCTGATCGACGAGTGTGCCAACATCGGGCAGATCCCCAATCTGGAAAAGCTGGTAGCCACCATCCGCAGCCGTGAGATCTCTGCCTGCCTTGTTTTGCAGGCGAGAAGTCAGTTGAAAGCCATCTACAAGGACAATGCGGACACCATCGTTGGCAACATGGACAGCCAGATTTTCCTCGGCGGCTCCGAACCCACCACCCTGAAAGACCTGTCCGAAATGCTGGGCAAAGAAACCATCGATGCCTTCAACACCTCGGACACCCGTGGCAACAGCCCCAGCTATGGCACCACGTTCCAGAAGATGGGGCACGAATTATTGAGCCGGGACGAGCTGGCGGTGCTGGACGGCGGCAAGTGCATTTTGCAGCTGCGTGGAGTCAGACCGTTTCTATCGGACAAATACGACCTGACCCAGCACCCCAACTACAAGCTGACCTCCGACTACGACCCCAAAAACACCTTCGATATTGAAAAGTATCTGAACCGAAAAGAAAAAATCCACCCCGGTGATGAGTTCATCGTGGTGGACGCTGATTCGCTCCCGTCTGCCTGACCCGGTAGGCGGTTTTATTTTTATCCCGGCTAGAAAGGTGCACCAGAAAACCAGCCTTGCTGCGGTTATGCAGCGTAAAACTACAAGATTTCGGGTGTGTACAAATGACCGGAAACGCTTTATAATAAAGGAGAAAAGACTATGGAATTCTTCAACTCTGCTATCGAAGTTCTTCAGACTCTGGTCGTGGCTCTGGGTGCCGGTCTCGGCGTTTGGGGTGCCATCAACCTGCTGGAAGGTTATGGTAACGACAACCCCGGCTCCAAGTCTCAGGGCATGAAGCAGCTCATGGCTGGCGGCGGCGTTGCGCTGGTCGGCATTACCCTGATTCCCCTGCTGAGCGGTCTGTTCGGTTAAGAACAGCGGGCGGCGGTTGCCGCCCGGTACATATTATAATAAGAAGCACCATAGTCACCATCTTATCTATAGAAGGTGAAGCAGATGAGCGAGATTTTACTGTATCACGGTAGCAAAGAGGAAGTTGTCTATCCCGAAATCCGTATCACACGGTATACAAAAGACTTTTCATGGGGATTCTACTGCACGAACAACTATCAGCAAGCCTACCGCTGGGCAGACCGCCGTTCTGCCGATGGCCTTGTGAACGTCTATCGCTATGTAGAAAATCCCGACCTAAAGATTCTGCGTTTCCCTGAAATGTCGGACGAATGGCTGGATTTTATTGCAAAATGTCGTGCAGGCGAAACCCATCCCTACGATATTGTGGAGGGACCCATGGCAGACGACACCATTTGGGATTACGTCAACGGATTTACGTCCGGACAGATCAGCCGTGAAGCATTTTGGGCATTGGCGAAGTTCAAGCATCCAACACACCAGATCAGCTTTCATACTGTAAACGCTTTGCACTGCCTGACCTTTGAGAGGAGTGAACCCATCCATGACCGAAAAGCAGAAAAATGATGTTCTCTATGTTTGCAGCCTGATCGAGACCATTGCCCGCAAGACCAAAAATCATCGGCAGGATGTGATTCGTCACTTCACAAAAGCCGACATTGAACGGCAGCTCCGGCTGGCAGAAGTAAACCATTGCCTGTCCTTTGATCAGGTTTCGGATGAGTTGATTGACGATTTCAACATCCCGGATGGGGATTTTGATACTGCTGCAGAGTGCCGCTATACGGTTCCTTCTGCAACCTCCATCGGAATGCTGTATCAGGGACTGGTGCTATCCACCATGAAGGATGAGGATGCTGCACAGGCAATTCTGGATGTTTTTTCGTCGTTTATCACGGATGAGATATCCGATTTCAATTCCAACGTATACTACACCAATCCTGATTATCTCCGCTGCTCCTATCTGGCGGGCAAAATGCTTGCTTGATTTTCACTTTCTTACCGCTGGGAGCATAGTAAATGAACGATTACAAGCCTTACAAACAGCTCAAGCAGAAACAGAAAGCTAAAGTTGTAGAGCAGATGTATAAAGAACTTCATCAGTTCTTTTCCGATAATCAACGGTTTCCTGATACCCCGGATGAACATGAGTTGCTTGCTCGTCAAATTTTTTCGCACGTTCCATACCATGTTTCCTTTGACGAGTTCTATGCCGTATATAATAAAAAACATTCCGCTATTGAACAGCGTCTTGCAGAGAAAGGATTGCCGGAACATCTGCTTCATCGTGAGGAACGCAGGCAGGAAAAACCGAATCATCCCGCTGTAAAAACGACACAGCCCCACAGAAAGAAGAAAAAGAAGCAGGTGTTTGAGCCGCTCTTAGAACAGAATGATGATTTCTTCTTTATTGCTGGTTATACTTCTAGCGGTGCCCCTTATGGTGTCACATGGGAAGAAATGGGACTGGAGCCTTGGGAAGAACTTATATAAATATTGTTGCCATTGCCGATTGCCAAAAGCAGTCGGCATTTTTGTTTTCATCGGCTTCTGAGGCGATTATTCCATACGGCGGCTTGAGCAGCAAAGGATAGCCCTCTGCGGTTTGCAGGTTTATTGAATGTCCGTGCTCCAAGCCGTGTCTTTTATCCACCCATCAACGAAAGGCGGTGCTATTATGCAGTTTTTGACCCACATTATTTTTCTCCTGAACCTTCTCAAGACCCTTATCAACCACTTCAGCTAAGGACGGTGACTGAATGGAAACCGTTCTCAAAGCCATTGCCGACTAGATCAAAGGCATCCTGACGGCAGGCATTAACTGCAACCTGTGCCGCCTTGACTTTCAGCAGGAGCAGGGGCTGATGAGCAGCCTGCCGCTGGCTGACTGTCAGATCGAAATTCAGCGAGGGCTGACCACCAGCAGCACGGCAATTTTCATTCCGTTTACCACACAGGAACTTTACCAGTCTGGCAAAGAAAGCCTGTATTACGGCCTGAACGCCCTGTCCAACAACCTGATCATGGTGGATCGGAAGAAGCTGAAGAACCCCAATGGTTTGATCCTCGGCACTCCGGGAAGCGGCAAAAGTTTCTCGGCAAAGCGTGAAATCGCAAACGCTTTTTTGGTGACGGACGATGATATTATTGTGAACGATCCCGAAGGCGAATACTCGCCGCTGGTGAACCGTTTGAAGGGTCAGGTCATCAAAATTTCACCCAACAGTACCCAGTTCATCAATCCCATGGACATCAATGCCAACTACTCCGAGGAGGATAATCCCCTGTCCCTGAAAGCCGACTTTATCCTTTCGCTGTGCGAACTTGTGGTGGGCGGCAAGGAAGGGCTGCTGCCGGTGGAGAAAACCGTCATTGACCGCTGTGTGCATCTGATCTACCGCAAATATTTTGCCGCCCCCTGCCCGGAGAATATGCCCATCCTTGAGGACTTGTACAATGCCCTTCTTCAGCAGGACGAAAAGGAAGCCCACCACGTTGCCACGGCTCTGGAAATCTATGTGAAAGGCTCCCTGAACCTGTTCAATCATCGCACTAACGTGAACGTCAATAACCGCATCGTCTGCTACGACATCAAGGAACTGGGCAAACAGATGAAGAAACTCGGTATGCTCATTGTGCAGGATCAGGTCTGGGGGCGTGTCACGGCAAACCGCAGCAGCGGAAAGTCCACACGGTATTATATGGACGAGATGCACCTGCTTCTGAAAGAGGAGCAGACTGCGGCGTATTCCGTGGAGATCTGGAAGCGTTTCCGCAAGTGGGGCGGTATTCCCACGGGGCTGACCCAGAACGTGAAAGACCTCCTTTCTTCCCGTGAAGTCGAGAATATTTTCGAGAACAGTGACATGATCATCATGCTGAATCAGGCGGCGGGAGACCGGCAAATTCTCGCAAAGCAGCTCAATATTTCGCCCCATCAGCTTTCCTATGTGACCCACTCCGGCGAGGGCGAAGGGCTGCTGTTTTTCGGCAATGTCATTCTGCCGTTTGTGGACCGTTTCCCCACCGATCTGGAACTCTACCGCATTATGACCACCAAGTTGGGTGAAGTCTCGGAGGGCGCGCAGAAATGAGTGAACCGAAGCTGAACATCAAAGAGGAAACGTCCGCAAAAAAGACCCGTTCTCCCCCGAAGAAAACCAAGGTAGAGCAGACGGTGCCCAAAACGAAAAAGCTGAAAACCGATGCAGATAAAGCTACGGAAAAGGCACAGCATCTGCGGTTTGGCAAGGCGGAACTGACCCCGGACGAGTTGAGCCGATTAAGCAAGGCGCAGAAACGGGAAATGTACGCCGCCCATGCCACCCGGTCTGCGGCACATCGGGAGATTGACCAGTACGAGGACGATAATGTGGGCACACAGGCTCTCAATGAAGGCGTGAAGTCCGAAGAAGCAGTCAGCGATTTCTCAAAGAATCGTTATGCAAGGAAGCTGAAAAAGAAAGCCAAGCTGCAAGCAAAGAAAAACACGCCTACTGCAAAATCTTCTGCGTTCGGGTCAGACAAGGCTCAAAGTGCAGAAGCAACCAGCAGTGAGGGCAACTCCAACTGGTTCTCCCGGTGGTGGCAGAAACAGGATATTCAGAAAAGCTACCGTGCCGCAACCCGGTCGGGCGGCGCCGCTGCACAGACCGCAGGCGGTCAGAAAGCTGCATCTGGCGGTGTTCCTGCTGCAAAGTCCGGCATGGAGCAGGTCATCGACAAAGGAAAATCTGTGGTCAGCACCGCAGTCAACGGCATTGCCAATTTTGCAAAAAGCAACGCACACGTTCTGGTGATCGTGGGCGTTTTTCTTTTGCTCTTGCTGCTGGTCATGTCGGCATTTTCGTCCTGTTCCATTCTGTTTTCCGGCACCACGCAGGTATCCGGTCAGACCATTTACACCGCAGAGGACCGGGACATCCGGGGAGCCGAAACCGACTACAAGAAGCTGGAAAAGGAACTGGATAAAAAGATCAAGCGCACTCCTACCGACCACCCCGGCTACAACGAGTACCAGTACCATCTTGACCCCATCGAGCATGACCCGTGGCAGCTCACTTCGTTCCTGACCACCTTGTATGATGACTACACCCGCAGCGAGATACAGGGAAAATTGAAGGAGACCTTCAAAAAGCAGTACAAGCTGACCACATGGGTAGAGGTGCAGATACGGTATAAGACGGTCTGGGTCATCAGCCCGGCAGGAATCCCTGTTCCCACGCAGGTGCCTTATGAGTATCGTATTTTTCACACAAAGCTGGTGAACAAAGGGCTGGAAGTCGTTATCCGGGAAGAATTGAATGCCGACCAATGGAAACGGTACGAGATCTTTCAAGACACCTTGGGCGGCAGACCCTACCTGTTCAACGGTGGTCTGCCGCCCGGTGGCTCGGATGGCTCCGGCACACCGGGCATTGACTATCAGGTTCCGGCAGAAGCCCTGACGGATGAAGAGTTCGCCGCCATCTACAAGGAAGCCCAAAAGTATGTGGGCACGCCCTACGTCTGGGGCGGCTCCACCCCGGAAACCGGGTTCGATTGCAGCGGCTATGTCTGCTGGGTCTACAACCAGAACGGCTACGATGTAGGGCGCACCACCGCCAACGGCTTGTGGAACAAGAGCCAGCACATCAGCGAGTCAGAAGCAAAGCCCGGTGACCTTGTTTTCTTCGAGGGAACGTATGATACCCCCGGAAAAAGTCACGTTGGAATCTACCTCGGCAATGGCATGATGGTCAGTGCCGGAGACCCCATCAAGTACGCAAACATTCACTCGTCCTACTGGGAGAAGCATCTCGCCGGGTTCGGACGGCTTTCAAAATGATTGGAGGAGTTTTATGAGCGAAAAATCGGATAAGCTGCGGGCGATGCTGGAAAAAGAGAAGGAACGCCGCATCAAGCTGAACAACCGCATTGAGATTCTGGAGCGGCGCATTCAGGAGGAAGATTCCGCCGAGGTCAACGAGATGGTGCGGACCGCCAAGGTCACGCCGGAACAGCTTGCCGCCCTGCTGCGGCAGTCTGCTGCCACCACCCCGAACCCGGCCGCACTGTCTGCGGTGGGTGCAACTTTTGAGAAGGAGGACGATGCAGATGAAGATTAAAAAACTGGGTGCGTTGCTGGTATCGGCGGCACTGTGCGCTGGCATGGCGGCTCCCGCCTTTGCCTTTGAGGGCGATACCACCCCGGTGGAACAGCCGGTTCTGCCGGAAGTGGTGGAGGATGTTGTCACCGTCACGGACGAAGCCTCTGGTGCCCTGACCCCGGAGGGCAACCTGACGCTGGTAGACGACTACCACACCGACTATTCCGATGGCAGCGGACAGCAGTTCATTACGCTAGTGTCGAAGTCGGGTGCCACCTTCTATCTGGTCATCGACCGCAATGCCAAGGGACAGCAGACCGTTCACTTTATGAACCTTGTGGATGAAGCCGACCTGTTGGCTCTGATGGAGGAAGAAGATGCGGATGCCTATACCGTTGAAAAGGAAGCAGCGGCGCAGGCAGAACAGGACAGACTGAAAGCCGAGGAAGAAGCCAAGAAAGCCGCAGAAGAAGCGGCGGCATCCGGCGAAGAACAGCCCAAGGAAAACAAGGTCACAAAGATCGCATCCGGTTTTCTGGGCGTAGTCGTGCTGATCGCACTGGCGGCAGGCGGCATTTTCTACGCTTTCGCAAAGCAGAAGCAGAAAAAGCAGGCCGAAAAAGAAGCCCTTGACCCTGATGCAAACTACACCGAGGACAAGGGCGACTTCGAGATTCCCACCGAGGACGAGCCGGAGGAACCCGGTGAGGAAGATACCGAACCCATCTGATTTTAAGGCGGCGTTTGCCGCCTTACATATCTAAATCTGAAAAGAACAGGAGTTGATGCTTATTGTCTTATCAGCTTGTGGTCAGCGAGAAACCCTCAGTCGGGGCAGCTTACGCAAAGGTTCTCGGTGCAACCAACCGGCAGGACGGCTACCTTGAGGGCAACGGCTATCTCGTCAGCTGGTGCGTTGGTCATCTGGTGGAACTGGCACCGCCCAATGTTTATGATGCCAAATACGTTAAGTGGAGCATTACAGATTTGCCTATCTTGCCGCAAAAGTGGCAGTATCTGGTGTCTGCGTCCACCAAAAAGCAGTTTGGCATCCTGCAAAAGCTGATGCACCGCCCGGATGTGGAGAGCATTGTCTGTGCAACAGATGCAGGGTAGTGCGGTTGGGTGACTTAGGAGAAAGAAAAAAGAGACCTCATCTCGTTGAAAATCAAATTTCAAAGTCATTAAAGGAGCTATTCAAATGAAACGAAATCAGAATTTCGATCATAATCACTCTCAAAAAGTGCTTTCCTGCCACTATAACATGGACACCAACCGGGTGGAAGCCCGATTTGAAGATGGCACCACCCTTGCCATCGACTGTATCGCCGTTGAGGACGAATACGGCAATACCCCGGCACAGCGAGCTGAACTTGACTGGCTGCTGTACAACAATCCGCTGGAGTACGCACAGATGGTGCTGAGCGGGGAGATAGAGCACTACCTCACGCTCGGCTGTGATCATGGCAAACTGAAAGACTAACCTCTAAATAGACCAAACAGCCCTCTACCTGCAATCTTTGCAAATGGAGGGCTGTTTGCTTATTTTAAATTTTCCCTTTGCTCATGGTAGTGCAAAATCAACTGCCCAATGACCAAAGAAATCATAAACATCAGGCAAATCCACTGGTCACTTATAAATATCCTTCTAAAATTCAATGGATTTTGCTATTTCTAACACCTGTTCTTCCGACACAAAATTCGATTCGAGTTCAACCGCTACAAAGCATTCTTTCTCATTATTATATGAGAGAATGCCCCAGTTGTTCACCGGTTCAACGCTTGCACCATCCTGATAAACTACCGTTGTAAGTGCAGTCGTTCCATATTTGTTTGTTTTGACCACCTCATACCTGCTGTCTGTATCAAATCTGTACACTGATCCAAGCCGAAGTGCAGAATATACGACCTGCACAGAATCTTTATCTCCCTCGTATGGTTCATAATTGCTGTAACCAATTGCACCGATTAGTGTGCGATTACTGTCATAAATGTCATACACGGTGTACAGCGGATTCAATCCAGCAAGTATGAGCGGCTCAAGTTCGGTGCCCGACTTCTTTGTTTTCTCCTGAAATTCCCACCCTTGTGGGAGTGTAATCGAAATCGTACTGCCAGATTGTCCGGACCCTTGTGCAGCGAATTCAATTTCATGGCTTGGAATTTTTTCATCTTTCAAAAAAAGGAAAGCTCCCAAAAGTACTACAACGCCAGTGAACATCATCAAAAACGCTTTTTTGTTTTTCATATTCTAGCCTCGAAAACCTTTTGCTGTTTATCTATAAAAAACAACTAGCGATTAATTGATTTTGACAATGCCAACGGACGGATTATTGTAGGATGAATTATCATAGTAATAATGAAGAATCTCTGTATATGTATACGACTTTGTACTTGCAAGATAATTCGAGCCATTCTGACGCAGTCGCCCAGAATTTTTACCATCCGTATTAGAACTTCCTGCAAAGTAAGACGTAAAAAACAGTTGTCCACCAGAACTCACAAGCTTTTTGCCATCGACAGCATTGATTGCATTTGTGATTGCCGGTTTCGTTTGATAGCTGCTTTTATATGCAACATCGCCATACTTTATATCACAGCCCTCAGCAGAACGATACCCAGCGGCATGTGCCCACCAACCACACATCTTGATAGCCATAACATTGGCTTTGATTGCCTCATCGTAATACCCCATATTTCCGATTTCATTGTAGGTAACATTTTTCAGATAAGTTGAGAATGCAACATTTTTGACCGCTCCCTTCTCATCTTTTACCTTAATGTAATCCGGTTGACTTTGATAAGAAACAAATCCATAACTTTGTCTCGATACCGTAACACCGGCTGGAACGCTTCCGAGATCGCGTGGACATTTGCAAATGCCTCCGATTTTCCAACCACTTGCTTCTCGAATCATCAGTACAAGACTAAAGTTTGTGCCGTTCCCGAAATATTCGCCCGTTTCGGTTTCCATATCTGTAATAGTCTTGTAGCAGGCATAATTTGTGCCAGAATCATAGTACCGGTTAAATTCATAATATTTCGGAGCATAGACGTTGTTTACTTTTTCAGCATAAAGCAGTTCGGCTTTATCAATATCTAAAAGCCCCAATCTTTTAGCCTGGTTAAATGCATTCTGCGCAAATTCGCGATAGTATCCATATACCGAACTTGCGAAATAATTTACCCAAGACTCATGGTCTGTTGGAGAGAACGATTCAAAAAAATTTTTCAGAACATCTTTGGGATTCTCGGAAGCTGTTGTAGCAAAAGCAGTATTGCCCAAATTCAGTGTTACACTTGCCGTCATAATACTTGCTACACTCAGCTTCATAAAATCCCGGCGGTTAATCTCGTTATTCATAAAATATCCTCCATTACTTTTTTGCATCCGCACATCCATATCGAATGCGATAATGTTTGCCGTTTCTTTCTCTTGATATTTTCTTCTCAGCAATAATCACCTCTGCACTGGAGCCACCCTTTCTATTTTATAAAATTACAGCTAGATATCAGACAACTCGCGTTGGTCTCTCCTTTACAATTACCTCCCACCTTTCTAATTTGTTGAAATATATAACAGTTTCACTTATCTGCTGGTACTGCCAGTAATGGTTTCACTCCGCCCATCGGAATAGCTAAAGGTTGCAGAATACTCCAGCCTGTAAGATTTTCCAGGCTTAGTGTTAAAGTTACCGCTCCCCACGCAGGTTGAGGTCGTGCTGCTGTTCGAGCAGCTACTTACTTTTTGCCATGTTCCAATTGTTCCCTTTTCATAGAGAACGCCTGAAACGCTGATTTTCTTTACTTCAGTTCGTGTCTGGGCATCAACTTGATAGTATGTTTGGTAAATAGATCCGTTGACCGTACTATCGCCTACATACCGCTCAGACTTTTCAACGGCCATTGCGGTGCAAGCAAAACTCAAGCAAATCACCGCTGAAATAACAATGGACAACAAACGCTTTTTCGACATAGACATACACCTCCGTTTTTTGGCTCCTATCAAGAGCCTTTGTATAGTCAACGTAATTCGCATCTGCTTCGTTTCAATTTTCAGGAGAAATTTTTTCAAATTTTCCATCTTTGTAAGTTCAGACAAAAAGGAAGCCGGACATTTGTGAACTCTCACAAGTGTCCGGCTTCCTTAACGGATGCTTTCTGCAATTTTTATAATCTCATCGTAGGGGATGTCTCCCATAACGGTATGCGCAATGCCATTACTCTCCCAGTTCAAGGTGTAAACCTGCTGTCCATCTTCACCTGAGCTGGTTCCAAGTACACCGTCTGCTTCTCCGACCCTTACGGTTTCGTACACTGTATGCTCATTATCAAATAGGGACTGCTGCCCCGGCTGGATAATTGAGCAACGGACAGTGTAGCTTTCTTCTGCTTCTTTTGACGAGTAAACATGTAAAAAGTTTTCTGCTCGTTCAAATTTCTGCGCATTGTCCATTTCAAAGCCGTCCGGCACATAATGGTCACTGTATCCATCCGGCAATCGTTCCAGCGGTTCGCCATCCACCTGATAAGTCAACTGCATCTCAATGGGCAGAAATTTTTGAATCATCGTGTAGACTGCCCTGCGAAAATCCGCATTGACTGCAAGAGCACCAATGGTCAGTATTACAAGTGTCAATGCCGCAAGCAACACCCGTTTCAACACCGGACGGTGTTTTTTCCTCCGTAATGCTGCTGCCATTCGGTCATCCCATTGGGATGTATCCGGGTAAAGTTCCTCAAGTTGTTCTGGTGTTGGCAGGGTATCCAGTTCCTTTTGTGCATCTGCACGAAGTGCAATCATCAAGGCCGCTTCAAATGAAATGTTTGTCTGCTCACTCATGGTTACTCAACTCCTTCCATAATAGTTTTCGCCCTCGAAAGAGCCGTGTTCGTACTACTTCGTCCGTTAATCCCAGCGATTTCGCAATCTCACGATTTGTATATCCCATTGCCAAAAGGCGTAATGGGTCACGATATTTCGGTTTCATTTGTCCAATCAGTTCTGTCAACCTCTCGATATTGTCAACACTGATTATTGCATCAGCCGGCACCGGAGCGTCATCTGGTTCGTTTGGGACATCTTCCAACAATTCTTCTCGCTGTTTGCGAAGCATATCATATGCACGGCTTCTACTACAACTAACGAGATAAGCAGCGAGTTCGTGACAGTTTTCTCGATGAATTTTAGAAAAATTTTTTGCAACGTACAAAAATACCTCTTGTAGCACATCCTCTGCCAGATACGAATCATCCATGATTTTGTAAGCGGTATGGTAAACCAGCCGTTTGTATGTATTGTACACCTCGGTAAACTCTTCTTCAAAGTTTCGATCATCAAGCACACTTAGATATAACGCAAGCAACGCAATCACCTCTATCTACATTGATTGTGTGTAGTGTACCACGAACCAATAAAAATGTCGAATACCACTAATGTTGTAAAGGAGCGTGATACCATGACTCAACCCAAAGCCAACCTCGCCTATCTCCGCAGCGAGAAAGCCAAAGCGGAGCAGCAGCTTCGCTACTACAAGCACCGTGAGAAAATTTTGGAACACCAGATACCGGAGCTGACCCGCAAAGCCCGTGTGCATCGACTGTGTACCCGTGCCGGAATGCTGGAAAGTTTTCTGATTGCGCCGGAAGATTTCACCAACGACCAGGTGATGGAACTGCTGAAAATCGCATTCCGTCAACCAGAAGTTGCGCTGGCTCTTGCAAAGATGATTCACGACCTGCACAAAAGCCGCAGCGTTCCGAACCCCTTAGAATAAAGGGCGCAATTATACACCGTTCCGGTGAAATTGCGGTCTTGCAGAC